>ERZ772827.106-NODE-106-length-46284-cov-5.274308_pt1 | contig 46284 bp, 30 predicted proteins | sample MGYA00580850_ERZ772827 | MGnify/ENA primary metagenome ERZ772827 (study PRJEB29015, sample SAMEA2737950) | human oral metagenome | biome: human oral; feature: human-associated habitat; material: dental | place: China | collected 2145 ... | reverse complement strand
AGGCAGACTTCGAGTGGAGCAACATCAAGTACGGCGGAGCAAGTAAGAACAACCCCAATGTCCCCGACCTAGAGCCTATCCTCGTCGAGCCGGATGCCAAGGGGCGCATGACGCCTTACTTCGAGCTGAAGTACCTCCAGCAGGCCAACGGCATCGCTCTCGTTCGCCTCCCTTGGTCACTTGAGGACTTCAAGAACAACTATCAGGAGACCAAGCAAAAGAAGGGCTACCGCCACTACATCAATGTCACGAGCAGTGCCTTCGCAGACTTCTATGCTATCGAGATTCCCTTCGCCGATGTGATCGACTGCATGACGGTCTGCCCCAAGCGGCGCTTCCAGATGCGTCCCAGCAAGCTCGACAAGGGCTACAATGCCGTGACCGACGTCCCCTTCTCTGAGCTTAGGCACAGCGACTACCCCAAGTTCTCTGGCCTAGCCCTGACCCGCAAGTGGGACGGGCGGAAGTTCGTCGATGACGACAACTCCACCACGGACTTCGAGGTCAAGGCAGCCTCGCTCTCCCGCAAGGACGCCAACGGCAACACCATCAAGTAGTCCCCCCCGCTCCCACCCATTAGCGAGATAAAGCAGCAGCCCCCAGCGAGTACCACGACTCGCTGGGGGCTGCTTACATACGGGGCTGAGGGAGCTCCTAGGGATCTATTGCTTCCAGTAGACGTCCCCCTCTCGTTGCATAGTCCCCTCATTATAGTCGATGAAGAGGCTATTTACCCGAGAACCCCTATTGGTGTAGAAGACGATTAGCCTCCGACCATTAGACATCTCTAGTCTATAGACACCAATAGGCTCACTCTCCACAAGGATAGCATTCTTATCAAGAGTCTGCCTCTGATAAGTCTCCCTTGATATGAATTTGTAGACGTCATAGCCCCTATCCCTAGATAGACGATGAACCCAGGTTGTCCCTGCTAGAGGGTAGGGCTTTCCGCCCTCTATATCCTCATCCTTCTTGCAGGAGGAGAGGAGAGTGATAATCCCCACAACGAGGATAAATAGTCGAATGAACTTATTCATAACACACTTCTAATAACGACTCGTCTTCACGGGAGTAAAGGTCGCTGTAACCGTTCCATTGCTGACATTGAACAGCTCATACTTACCTCCCTCCGCAGAGACGATGATTACCTCTGATTCACCAAGCTCAAGGGCGTGGGATAGAGTACAAGCAAAGACCTGCTCCTACTCCTCTACAAGCGTATTTGCCCGAGTAAACCCGATCGTGGACTTATTGCTTCCGATACTTAACGAAGCCCTCCGTCATATATTCCTCATCATAGTAGATGAATAGGCTATTACGGATCATATCCCCCTGATAGAAGTCCACGTTCCACCTGTCTCTATACTTCGTCACGACATAGTGCCCCCTAGCAGAGACATCTATCAACACTGCATTTTGATCTAAGGTTCGCTCCTCATACTGGTTCCCAGCGAAGAAGCGAAAGGACGTGTACCTCTTATTCTCTGACATCGGGGAGGTCCAGGTTGTTCCTGCTAGAGGGTAGGGCTTTCCGCCCTCTATATCCTCATCCTTCTTGCAGGAGGAGAGGAGAGTAGTCAATGCCACTATGATCCCGACATAGATAGCTCTTTTCATTCTTATTCTTTTACTATGATTACTCCAATAAACCCAACTTGAGTTGCTTGGGTTCGTGATTGGAGGTGCAAAGGTACGGCTAAACCGAGGGTAGAATGTGCTAGAATTGTTGCATTTTGTGTACCTTTATAATGTTGGTTTTGTGGTGTTATCAGATAACTACTCAAATGACAAGGAAGAAATTACGGATCGAGGAGCTACTCCCTCCCAGACTAGAGCAGCTCAGTTTGCCTAGTGATGAGGTAGACTGGGTGATGGGGCATGGGCGGGCGATCCACCTTAGGCGAGGCGACTTCTTCCTCAGAGCTGGCTCTCGGTGTAGTGAAGTGGGTATCCTCTGCGAGGGGATACTTACGAGCTACTACGTGGATAGGAGGGGAGAGCGGCGTACGAGTTTCTTCTTCAGCGACCGCCTCTCTAGCATTGTACTCGATGCTATCAGTCTACGCACGGGCGATCGGAGTGAGCTATATATCGAAGCCACTAGGGAAAGCCTGCTCTGGAGCATTAGTAGAGACCTCTTACGCGAGCATAGGAGACAGTCACCGTCTTTTAATGAGTGGTTCACCGACCGACTAGAGGCTTTCTTCATCGAAGCATTACGACTCGTCCGAGCCTTCCAGCAACCCAACTTGACCGATCGTGTTATCTACCTCTACGAGCGACGACCAGAGCTCTTCGACGCTATCCCCAAGAGCCACCTAGCCACCCTGCTCGGGATGCACCGCAATACCCTACAGCAGCTCATCGACACACTGAGTCCTCCCCCCACCCTGACTGACACCACCCCACACTCCTAGGCCAGCCCTCGGGGCTGGGTAGAGATCCCCATTAGACTCATTAGGAGACATACCTTAGGCGCATAATTATAGGCTCATCCCGACTATATCGGAGGCGGAGAAGTATACACGTGTGTACACAAGAGTATACCCACGTGTACACAACTGTATACACGCGTGTACACAACATCGCTCTAAGTATATCCTCCGTAGGGCTCTCTCGGGCACAGCACTCGGGGCTAAAACCCAGTCACTCTAAGCCATACAGCTGGGACACCATCGGAGAGGAAGTAATATTCCCCAAAGAGGCAGAGCGTGGAGCATCCGGCAGGAGCGCATGAGCCCGCCCTAGCTCCTAGGGTATCTCCCCTATGTATGAGGGGCTTTTCGTACATTTGTATCCTAAATATTGTGCATGTAAGCCCTATACACCATTATATAAAGAGGACAAAAGATGAATATATCCTACGACCTACTGCGTAGCTATGTACCTACAGACCTCACCCCCGAGGAGGTGGCCGAGGCCCTCACCTCCATCGGACTAGAGACAGGGAGTGTCGAGGAGGTCGAGTCAATCCCCGGAGGCCTGCGTGGCCTAGTCATCGGGCGAGTACTCACCTGCGAGGAACACACCAACTCCGACCACCTACACGTCACCACCGTAGACATCGGTCAGGGTGAACCCCTACAGATCGTCTGTGGCGCCCCCAATGTACAGGCGGGCAAGGCCGTCGTCGTAGCGACCATAGGTACCGTACTCCACTCCGGCGGGGAGTCCTTCACCATCAAGAAGGGTAAGATCCGTGGCGTAGAGAGCTACGGGATGCTCTGCAGCGAGGTGGAGATAGGCGTAGGGAACGACAATAGTGGGATCATCCTGCTAGATGCCGACGAGGTCGTCATCGGGCAGCCTGCCGCCGAGCACTTCGGCGTCACCTCGGACTACGTCCTCGAGGTGGATATTACCCCCAATCGTGTAGACGCTACCTCCCACTACGGCGTAGCTCGTGACCTAGCTGCCTACCTCGCTCAGCGTACCGGGGAGCGTGTCCACACCCACCTCCCCCAGGTACTCAGTCGTCCCGAGGGCACCTGCCCTGTACCCGTCTCCGTCGACGTAGCCCCCGAGCTCTGTCCTCGCTTCCAAGGGCTCGTCATCCGTGGACTCAAGGTCACGGAGAGCCCCGAGTGGCTCCGTCGCCGACTCGAGACCCTCGGGCTCAAGCCGATTAACAATGTCGTGGACGTCACGAACTTCGTCCTCCACGAGATAGGGCAACCGCTACATGCCTACGACCTAGCCAAGGTCGGGACACAAGGCCAGCGTATACGTGTAGGCCAAGGAGAGGAAATGACCCTCCTCGACCAGAGCAAGGTGAAGCTCACCGAGCAAGACCTCCTCATCGCCTCGGGCGACGGTACGCCTCTCTGCATCGCTGGCGTCATGGGGGGCCTAGACTCAGGGACGACCGAGCAGACGACGGAGATCTTCCTAGAGGCTGCGAACTTCAATGCCTCCAGCGTGCGTCGCACGGCTCGTCGCATAGGGGTGAGCTCCGACTCCTCCTTCCGCTTCGAGCGTGGGCTCGATCCCAACGCTACCGAGTGGGCACTCCTTCGTGCTAGCACCCTGATCCTAGAGCTTTGCCCCGATAGCTATATCGACGGCGGGATGGTCGACTACTACCCCGAGCCAGCCCAGCCCTACTCCGTCACGCTGAGCCTCGGGCGCATGCACCAGCTCCTCGGCCTAGAGATCCCCGAGGAGGACATCGAGCGTATCCTCAGCCAGCTGGAGATACGGATCACCGGCCGACAGGGTGACCAGTGGCACCTCCTAGTACCTCGCTACCGTGTGGACGTGACTCGTGACGTAGACGTCATCGAGGATATCCTACGCATCTACGGGTACAACCGCGTAGAGCTCAGTGGCTATATCCACGCGAACCTCAGCCCCAAGGGGGCAGCAGACCGCTCCTACAGCCGTCGCCTCCTCCTCTCTGAGCAGCTCACAGGGGCAGGCTTCAACGAGATCCTATGCAATAGCCTCTCCTCAGAGAGCTATTACGAAGGGCTTAGCTCCCTGCCTCAGGATCGTCTCGTACAGCTACAGAACCCACTGAGTGGGGAGCTGAACATCCTTCGTCAGTCCCTACTCTTCGGTGGACTGGCTACCATCAGCCGTAACCTTCGCCGCCAGCAGAAGAGCCACTACTACTACGAGTGGGGCAACTGCTATGAGCTTGATCCCAAGATGCCCAATACCGCCACCACCCTAGCAGGCTACCGTGAGACGGCGACCCTAGGACTATGGATCGCAGGGGAGCGGGTACAGAATAGCTGGGCGCATAGCGATGAGACGGTCTCCCCCTTCGAGCTCAAGGCGCATGTACAGCACCTCTTCGACCGCCTAGGCATCAACCTCGGTAGTCTAGCCACGACGACGTGCGAGCGAGACATCTTCGCCTCGCCAGCCCTCGTGTGGGCGACACACGATGGGCGTGAGGTCGCTTGCCTCGGGCAGGTAGCCCCCCAGCTGCTAGACCGCTGGGAGATCGACCTACCCGTGTACTTCGCCTCGGTAAACTGGGCTCTACTGAACACGCTCGCCGAGCGCACGAAGACCACCATCAAGGAGCTCCCCAAGTATCCCGTCGTCAAGCGTGACCTCTCCCTGCTACTAGACAGCCGAACGACCTTCGCCGAGGTCGTAGAGATCGCACGACGTACGGAGAAGAAGCTCCTGAGAGATGTCACCCTCTTCGACGTCTACGAGGGCAAGAACCTCCCCCGAGGTAAGAAGAGCTACGCCATCACGCTCTACCTACAGGATACCGAGCGCACGATGAGCGAGGGACAGATCGAGACCATCATGACCAAGATCCAAAAGAACCTCCTGGAGAGCCTAGGAGCGGAACTACGATAACGACCCAACACAACGATCATAAGCAAAGAATAGACATGGGAAGAGCATTTGAATATCGGAAAGCTCGTAAGATGAAGCGCTGGGGGAATATGGCCCGCGTCTTCACCAAGCTAGGTAAGGAGATCACGATCGCCGTCAAGGCTGGTGGTGGAGACCCCGAGACCAACCCTCGCCTACGTGTGCTCATGCAGACGGCTAAGAAGGAGAACATGCCTAAGGAGAACGTGGAGCGTGCGATCAAGAAGGCTACCTCTAAGGACTTCTCCGACTACAAGGAGATGAACTACGAGGGCTACGGCCCCTTCGGCATCGCTATCTTCGTCGAGACCGCTACCGACAATACGACACGTACGGTAGCCAACGTCCGCAGCTACTTCAACAAGTTCGGCGGTAGCCTCGGCACCACAGGGAGCCTAGAGTTCCTCTTTGACCACAAGTGCATCTTCCACATCACCAAGCGTGACGGGATGGACATCGAGGAGCTAGAGCTAGAGCTCATCGACTACGGCGTAGAGGAGCTGGAGGAAGACGAGAACGAGATCATCCTCTACGGACCCTTCTCTGCCAACGCTCAGATCCAGGCCTACCTAGAGAGCGCAGGCTACGAGATCACCTCCGCCGAGTTCGTACGTCTACCCAACGATACCAAGCCCGTTACCCCCGAACAGCGTGAGACCCTCGCCAAGCTGATTGACAAGCTCGAGGAGGACGAAGATGTCCAGAACGTCTTCACCAACATGCAGGAGGAAGAGGAAGAAGAATAACCCTCCTAGGGTGACACCCCTCACCCTAGACCACCGACTAGATAAGCAGAAAGCACCGCCCCCCAAGCAATGGGAGGCGGTGCTTTCTGCTTATCGCTATATAAGGCGCAGGCCAGTAAGGTCGCCCTAGCTATTTGCGCTCACGATAGCTCTTGATGATCGGATAGAAGACGATCACCCCAGAGGCAGCAAGGGTCAGTAGGGTGAGCCCATCAAGCTTAGGGGAACCCACGAGGATCCACACCACGAGAGCAAGCCAGAGCAGAGCGAACACGATCATCTGCGAATAGGTCAGGGGACGACGATAAGCCATAGTGGGGAGGTAAGAGGAAAATGATGGGATGGGACGATAGAGAGACTAGCTATGGAGTGCGTGCCTTATGCCCCACGCTCCGTACTATCTGCCCCCACAGGAGCATCTACGAAGTAAGGACTTAGGCGAATACTATCATCACGGGTAAACGTACCCTCGTGACGAAGGATCTGCCACGTCAAGCGCCTACCATGCCGTAGCACCATGCGATGTAGGGCACGCTGTGTCGCTCGGCTTAGGTAGGGATGCCATGGGATCGAGTCTGCCCTTAGCGTCGAGAGCTGATGGGTATGAGGTGGAGTCTTGATAACAAACCACGGGCGCAGCTCTAGGAACTTGTCCTCATCTACTCCATATACCTCCTGTAGCTGTAGGACGGTATAGTAGCCTCCGAGGACTTGGCGGAAGGAAAGGATACGATGTGCAAAGGCTGGGCCTACCCCGGGGATACGCAGTAGGGTGAGGGAGTCCACACGGTTGAGATCCAGCTGGACGTAACGTCTAAATTTCTCCACACGATCCCCCCTGCGGGTAGGGCCTCCGACATAGTGTTCGTCGGTGATGAGACTATCGGAGTGAGCATGCTTCGCCCCTATCGGATTAGGTGAGGTGTTTGGAGTCTCCGCAGTCTGCTGTGCCCCTGCCGATACTGATGTCGAGGAAGAGCGATGAGCAGTGAGGGCATAGACCGCCAGCGCAGAGGAGAGGAGGAGCAAGAGGATGATCATGACCTTGCGCTCCGCTCGTCCTAGTATCCGATCCGTCTGTCGCATGGAGATAGAGAGGGGAGATTACCAGACTTGCTCGATAGCCTCCGCTAGAGCTCGGGCACGAGCCTCCTCGGGATCCTCGGGTGTCGTCCCCTTAGGAGCAGGCTCGGGGGTGGAGGACATAGAGAGCGTAGGAGGCTCAGGGGAGATACAGATGGTTACTGGCTCTGGCCCGTCCTCCGAGTCTTGAGGATCAATAGGTGCCTTAGGACGCTTGGGAGCTAGGGGATTACTCTTGGTAGACGAGGGATGCTGAGATACCGCAGGCTGGGCGTGTGGGTGTGCAGTGGGCTGTAGTCGTGGTTGGGACACGGGGCGGGGCTGGCTTTTCGTCGCAGTAGGGGGTATAGCCTGCGTCGTAGGCTGACTGCTTGCCTGCGCCGTAGGTCGCTTAGGGGTAGCAGGGCGAGAGACTTCGGGCGAAGGCTTCGACTCGGGTCTAGGTATTACAGCTTCGGGCTGTACCTTGGCAGGCGAAGGAGTAGGCTCCACAGACTTCGTCGTGGATGCAGGCGCAGTCGCTGTCGTGGGTGCGGGTGTAGGCTTCGCCGCAGGAGCTGGAGAAGGTGTAGCCGTGGAGGTAGACGGAGTTGTCGCCGTGGGCGTAGGTGAAGGCGTCGCCATAGGAGCAGAGGATGAGAGAGACGTAGCCCCCGGAGATGGAGCATAGCGACTAGGAGCATCCTCGATAGACTGGATACGTCCATCCTTGAGGACGATCATGCGGTCTGCACGACGAGCGAACTCGGGGTCGTGCGTGACGATCACAAACGTCTGCCCGAGCTCCCTACGTAGATCAAATATGAGCTGGTGCAGACTCTCCTTGTTGGCTGTATCTAGGCTTCCCGAGGGTTCGTCAGCGAAGATCACCGCAGGCTCGTTGATCAGCGCACGTGCGACTGCTACACGCTGACTCTCCCCCCCCGAGAGTTGGGAGGGCTTGTGGCTGGCACGTTCCCTGAGCCCAAGTCGATCAAGGAGCTGTAACGCTCGCTCACGTATCGTGTCCTTTGACTCCCCAAGGATCATAGCAGGTATCATGACATTCTCCAGAGCCGTAAACTCTGGAAGGAGCTGATGCGCCTGGAAGATGAAGCCCATCGTACGATTGCGTAGCTCTGCGGTACGCCTTGTCCCGAGCCCCGTTACCTCCTCACCCAGCACCTGAATAGAGGCACCTGGGTCGGCCTGCTCTAGCGTCCCGAGGATCTGTAGGAGCGTCGTCTTGCCCGCTCCACTTGCGCCTACGATGGAGATGATCTCACCCTGCTGTACAGTGAGGTCTATACCCTTGAGCACCTCTAGGGAACCGAAGCTCTTGTGTATGTTCGTTGCTTGTATGATCATGATTGGGGTATTGCGTGTGATCGGGCTGTGATATGACGGAGTACATAGGCTGCTAGCTGACAGCCAAAGAGGGCAGGCATATAGGATATGGTGCCTGCTGTAGAGCGCTTGCAGGGCTCACCCTCGATCTCCAGTATGGCCTCCTCATCAGGAAGTTCCGAGGAGAAGATGACGGGGACACCACGGGTGATACCGAGCTTACGTAGTCGTTTGCGTAGAGCTCGTGCTAGAGCGCAGTTGTAGCTACGTGAGAGGTCAGCCTGATGGATTAGGCTCGGGTCACTCTTAGCTCCTGCGCCCATCGAACTGACGATAGGTAGGTCATTCTGCCTAGCCAAGGCGATCAAGTGTACCTTGGGGCTAAGAGAGTCGATCGCATCGACGACGAAGTCATAGGGATGACGGGCAAGGAGCTCCACCATACTATCGTCACGTAGGAATTCCTGTATGACCTCCAGCTCCAGCTCGGGATTGATGTCCCGTAGGCGCTCTGCTAGGACAAAGGCCTTCGCCTCTCCTAGATGGCTCTGTGTGGCTACGATCTGTCGATTGATATTGGAGGGTTGGATGATGTCAGCATCGACGATAGTCATCCGTCCGATCCCACCACGCACGAGCATCTCTGCTGCCATCCCCCCGACACCACCGAGACCGACTAGGAGCACATGACAGGCTCGTAGCTCCTCCACTCGTTCGTCTCCCAGTAGGAGACGTGTACGTTCTGTCCAGACCTTGTGTTCAATCATCGCCTTGGGTTAGTTGATCCCACGCCTATTGAGCTCCTGCTGATAGCGCCGAGCGTTGGCTAGGTGTGTGGCATAGTCAGGGGCAAAGCTATGGTAGCCCGAGAAGTCCTCACGTGCGCACATATAGATGTAGTCGTGCTGCTCGGCCGAGAGCACGCTATCGATGGTAGAGGTGCGAGGGAGGACGATGGGAGCGGGAGGGAGCCCTACGACCTGATAGGTATTGTAGGGGGAGGTGACGGTGAGGTGCTCACCACGAATACGACGCAGCGAGAAGTCCCCGAGGGCAAACTTCACGGTCGGATCGGACTGCAAGCGGATACCTTGGCGAAGGCGATTGAGGTACAGCCCTGCTATGCGCCTATATTCATCGGACTTGGCGGACTCACTCTCCACGATCGAGGCAAGCGTCGTCACCTGCAGTGGACTAAGACCAAGCGATGCCGCCTGCTTGCTACGTGCTCCACTCCAGAAGGATAAGTACCCACTATGGATACTATCCAGCAAGGCCTCAGCAGAGGTATCCCAGTAAATCGTGAGGGGCTGACGAAGGATCTCGGCACGGAAGGCCTCGGCATCGACACCATACCGCTGCTGCATCCTCGGGCTATGCATCAGCGCACGAAGGCTATCTGCCCGTAGCCAAAGGTGGGAAGAGAGGAAGTCGATGATCTCTGCCTCCGTCCTCAGCGCCGTAGGGGTGATGGTGAGTGGTGCCTGCTTCCCTTGCTGGAGGATGTCCACGAGCTCGGGCATAGTAGCACCACGGGGGATAGCATAGCGGCCCGAGCGCAGGGGCGCCGTCGTCAATCCTCTCCACTGGGCATAGTAGCGGAAAAGGGCTGGGAAGCGAAGCCAGATCTTGCTCTGGATCTGCTTCTCCAGCTGGCTGTATCCCGAGCCTGGAGCAATGAGTAGGTAGGTCGTCTCCTCTGCTCCTCTTCCTGCAGGGGTATTGTAGAGGTACACTCCGCCTGCGGTGAGGGCGAGAAGGAGGATGAGGAGGAGTATGAGGGCGACACGCCCTATTCCCCAACCTCGCCGATGTCCCCTCCGCCTAGAGGCGCCTGAGGTGCGGTAGCTACTAGTCGGCCTATGGGAGGAGCCTAAGCATCTAGTCATAGGATGGTCGTTACTTGATCATCTCCTGGGGGGAAGACAAGCGCTTGAGCTCGCTTCCTCGTATGGAGAAGAAGGTGGGGAGCTGCTGGACATTGTAGGTCGAGAGGCTTCTCCCCGAGGGGTCATGCACGCTGATCCAGGGTAGGGTGCGTGTGGCATTCTTCCAGAAATAGGCGTCACGATCGAGGGACACCTCATAGATAGTGATCTCGGGGTGGCTCTCGTGCAGGGCTCGTAGCTGGGCAACGAGTTCGGGAGACCACTCCTGAGCGTAGGAGGTGAAGCTCAGGAGGACAGGGCCACGGGATGCCACCTCGGTGAGGGAGATCTCCTGACCGGCCTTGTCCCGTAGCTTGAGCTCTGGATAGTCCACGACATTAGGCTTAGCTCTCTGCGTGGTATCGGGATGCTGTGCTCGGTAGTGAGCTCTTTGGTTGGCTAGTGCCGTAAGCGCTGCTTCCTTGAGCAGAGCGGTGTAGGGAGCTGTGGGATAGAAGGTGTCGTAGGCTGTCGCCACAGCGGCATAGGCCTTGGCATCAGCAGGTGTCTCTACGGAGAAGTAGGCACCCCCACGATAGGTCTGTAGGAGGGCAAAGTAGGCCGCTGGACTCTTGGGGTCTGCATAGATATAGCGACTCTTCAGCACCTCCTTGAGTCCTCCACTCAGCGAATCGATATGCTGCTCTATCCCCTCCTGTGTAATCTTAAGTGTGGGGAGTGAGGCGATGAAGGCCTCGATCGCACGATCCGTCTGCCAGCGTAGGTGACTGATCTCTCGTATCTGTTCGTTGTAAGCCTCTGCCTTGGTCAGGCGGTAAGAGGCAAAGAGGCTATCGCCCGAAGCCATCAAGCTAAGCTGTGTCAGCGAATCAGCAGCGAATGGGATGGACTCCTCGCCCAGCCTTAGGCGGTAGAACATCGGGTAGGCATGTCCCTCTCCCTCGAAGGAGAAGCGCCCATCCTGTCCTAGGACGACTGAGTCTAGGGGCTGTGCCTCATCGGAACTCGTGGTCTCTAGGTAGAGTACCTTGCCCGAGGCGTCTGTGATCGTCCCCGAGACGGAGAAGTGCTGCTGCCCCGAGCGACTACACCCGCAGAAGAGGGCTAGCGAGAGTAGGAGAGGTGTTAGATAGAGATTCGTCTTCATGTACTATGATATATGCGATGTGTTAGCTCCAGTGTGTCCCCGTGCTGAGGAGTAGCTCCTCGGCTCGTGCGATCTCGTGAAAGAGGGTCTCTCGTGTCGTCGCCTGGAGCATAGCGATGCGCACGGGGCGGAAGTTGTCGATGCCCTTGAAGATCGGGCTCGCTGCTATATGACGGCGACTATGGAGGATACCCCGACGCTCATCGAGCTTGTGGATATTGTTATCCACGAGCTGACGGAGGATGTCCACATAGAATGCCTTGGCTCTCAGGGGGGGCTCCTGACCAGTCTGGAGGAAGTACTTCATCTGCTCGAAGATCCAGGGCTGGCCGATCGTGGCACGTCCGACCATCACGGCATCAACTCCATAGGTGTCGAAGGCTCGGCGAGCCTCCTCACCCGTAGTGATGTCTCCGTTGCCGATAATAGGGATATGCATCCGAGGGTTGGCCTTCACAGCTCCGATGAGGCTCCAGTCGGCCTGACCGGTGTACATCTGGGCACGTGTCCGTCCGTGGATCGTGAGTGCCTGGATCCCACAGTCCTGTAGTGCCTCGGCTAGCTCGACGATGATCTTACTCTCGTTATCCCAGCCTAGGCGGGTCTTGACAGTCACGGGGATGTTCACTGCCCGGACGACCTCCTTGACGATACGTAGCATCTGATCGGGACAGCGAAGCATACCACTTCCCGCCCCCTTCCCCGCAACCCGCTTGACGGGACAGCCGAAGTTTAGGTCGAGCAGTTCGGGCCCCGCAACCTCTGCGATACGTGCAGCCTCTACCATCGGCTCTACCTCACGCCCGTAGATCTGGATCGCTACGGGACGCTCCTCGGGGTCGATAGCTAGCTTACGTGTCGTCCCTGCCACCTGACGGATCAGAGCATCGGCACTTAGGAACTCCGTGTAGACAAGATCGGCTCCGAACCGCTTGCAGAGGAGGCGAAAGGCGACATCCGTCACATCCTCCATCGGGGCTAAGAGTAGGGGCTCATGCCCTAGATCGATCTTACCTATCTTCATTCTCTTTGTCTTCGCTAATATATGATTGGGCAGCCTCTAGTGCCTGGTGAATATCAGAGCAAATATAACGCTCTCCGATGAGATCTGCGATCTCGGTGGCCTCGAGCGTGGCACGTACCCGAGGATTGACCCCCGAGAGGACAAGCTGTACCCCCTGCGTGCGGGAGGTCTCGACGAGGATATGAAGGTTGCGTACGGCCGTCGAGTCCATGAAGGGCACGAAGCGCATACGCAGGATGCGTACCTTCGGACGGTCACGAGTGGCGATAACCATTTCCTCGAAGCGGTTCGCAATACCGAAGAAGAAAGGCCCATCGATCTCATAGACCTCTACCCCATCGGGCAGGGTGAGCACCTCCTGCGTCCCATGGTGCCCGTCATCGCCGTGGGCATGTAGGGCGAGCTCCTTGCGGGAGACGAGGATCTTCGTAGACTCCACCATACGGCGCATGAAGAGGAGCATAGAGAGCAGTAGCCCTAGTTCTATGGCGATCGTCAGATCGAATAGTACCGTTAGCAGGAAGGTCGTCGCCAGCACCGCCACATCACTGCGAGGGCCACGTAGCGAGGCACGTATCGACCGCCATCCACTCATATTGTAGGAGATCACCACCAGCACACCCGCCAGACAAGCCATCGGGATATAGGCCGTCAGAGGCATGAGAAAGAGGAAGATCAGTAGGAGGACGATGGCATGTACCATACCGGCAATAGGGGTACGAGCCCCATTGTTGATATTGGTCATGGTACGAGCTATCGCACCCGTCACGGGGATACCACCCACGAAGGGAACGACGATATTAGCAACCCCCTGGGCGATCAGCTCGGTATTGGAGCGATGTCGCTCCCCGATCACACCATCCGCCACACTAGCCGAGAGGAGGGACTCAATAGCTCCCAAGAGGGCGATCGTGAAGGCCGGTGAGATCAGTGCCCCGATGGCCTGCCAGCTCAGCTCGGGGGCTACGGGGGTAGGCAGAGCGGTGGAGATCTGATAGCGGTCTCCGATGGTGACGAGGTCAGTGACCCCACCCCAAGTCTTCAGAGCATACCCCACGAGGGTCATCACTACGATCGCTACCAGCGAACCTGGGATCACCTTCGTCACACGAGGAGTAAGCTGGATGATCACGATGCTTCCGAGCCCTACGGCTAGAGTCAGCCAATGGGTCTGGCCAAGCGAGGAGAGGAGCACGCCCCACTTGGGCACAAACTCCTTGGGGAGGGAAGTTAGCCCCAGCCCAAAGAGGTCATTGACCTGAGTGGTGAAGATCGTCATGGCGATACCAGCCGTGAAGCCCAAGATAATAGGATAGGGAATGAACTTGATCAGAGAGCCTAAGCCCAAGGCACCCATCAGCACCAGTAGAATCCCCGCCATAAGTGTCGCCAGTAGCAAGCCACTCATCCCATACTCCCCGATGATCCCGAGGACAATGATGATGAAGGCTCCCGTCGGGCCACCTATCTGTACGGAGCTTCCCCCGAGGGCAGCAACGATGAAGCCCCCGATGACAGCTGTGACCAGCCCGACCTCGGGCGACACTCCGCTAGCGATAGCGAAGGCAATAGCCATAGGTAGGGCGACAATCCCCACGATCAGCCCAGCCATTAGGTCTCGGGTGAGCATCTGCGACGTGTAGCCCTTGAGCCTATCCAGGAGCATAGGGCGGAAGTTCATGTTCAGCTTCATGTATTTATTCCTCAAATAAGTCCTCCTTACATTATATATAATACAGACAAAGATAAGCATAAGCACCCCAACACCAATTCCCCACTCTAAGGGGTGCGCACTCATATATGCCCTGCCACCACGTGTACTCTCTCTGAGTGTGACACCCGCCCTCCACGAGAGGCGTGCAGGTATATGCCCTCCCCCACCCCTCCCCCTTGGTCAATAGCCAAAGGTACCCCCCCGCCCAATCCTCTCTCCTAACTCCCTCTATATCGGGCACTACGAGAGGCGGAGCTAGGACATGCCGAGAAGGGAGATAGAGGGCATATAATATCCACCCTAATCACCTATGTAAGGTGATGACTGCGCTCTTACCGAGAGCGGGGAGGCGAACATATAATGTTCGTTCCCATCACCTATGTAAGGTGATTACAGTGGACATACCGAGCCCTACTCTAGGGGGCATTGAGCCCCCTAGAGTAGGGCTCTCGGAAAGGGCGTGATGAGCGACTAGTGATAGGGGCAGGACAGATGGGGCGTGGGGCTATCGGTGCAGTAGGACTAATAAGTCATAGGGTTAATAAGTCATAGGGCTAATAAGTCTAATAGGTGCAATAAGTCTAATATAGGTATGCTACTCCCTAGCTCTAGGCAAAGCTAGGGAGACGGAGCTCTCTCCCCCACTCGGGAGAGCACCACTGCGGGTAGATGAGAGAGTCTGTGAGGGTGCAGACCACGAGAGGACGATGTCCTCGACAGCAGATGGGCGCATGAGCCCCACAGCAGGTAGATGAGAGAGTGTGTGAGGGGAGGGAGCTGACCATGAGAGGAGGATGCCCACGACAGCAGATGTGCACATGAGCCCCACTGCTGGTAGATGAGAGAGTCTGTGTGTGAGAGGGAGCAGATCACGAGAGGACGATGCCCACGACAGCAGATGTGCACATGAGCACACAGCTGGTAGATGAGAGAGTGTATGGGAGAAAGCAGACCACGAGAGGACGATGCCCACGACAGCAGATGAGCACATGAGCACCACGGCTGGTAGATGAGAGAGAGCGTGGGGGAGGGAGCAGACCTCGAGAGGACTATGTCCACGGCAGCAGATGAGCGCATGAGCACCACTGCTGGTAGATGAGGGAGAGCGTGGGGGAGGGAGCAGACCACGAGAGGCGGATGCGAGGGAGATGCCCATAGCGAGCCCCCACAGAGTGGGGGGCTATAGTATCGGACTTATTAGACCTATTAGACTTATTAGACCTATTGCACCTATTAGACCTACCCCCAGCGGAGCTATGGGAGCGATAGGTCTAATAGGTGCAATAGGTCTAATAAGCTAGCCCAACCTAGCCCAGAGTGCACCAGAGCTGGTAGAGCTGTGTGGGCTGGGCAGGGTGGATAGACTATGAGTGCTAGGAGGTATAGTGTGCGGGGGCTAGACTAGATAGCCGAGGAGTACTGGATGATGGGCCTGGGGAGCGATAGGGCGATGGATGAGGTGATGAGCCTAGGCATGGAGAGATAGGGAGCTGCCAGCAGCTCGGGACTAGGCTTTGGGGACTAGGGGCGGTAGAGCTTAACGATACGTCGCTCGCTGAGGGTCTCGGGAGCCGAAAGGGTGACGACAAGGAGGAGTAGCCCACGGCGAGAACCGACAAGAGCCTCTAGGTGCTGCTCGGGATGCTCTAGGAGCGAGAGTAGGTTCGTCGGGTGGAGCCCCTCATTCTGCTGGACAACGAGTTGCCCCATCAGGTCATAGATCCGCCAGGTGACTTGGTAGCCTGAGTATGCACGTAGCTCCTGCAGAAGTTCCGAAGGGGTGGTAGAGCCCCCACGAGGGGCATCAGAGGCCTTGGAGTCTTGTTCTCTCGGCTCTTTGCTCCAAAGCGAATTGGCTCTACCGGGGGTAGCATGGCCTTGGGTAGCACGTGCAGGACGCCAATTGGTAGCTCCGTCGTCATCACGTAGGGGATCGACACGCTCCCACGCTACCCCAGCCTTGGTCTTCATTCCTCTAGGTAGGCGAGCCTTGTCGTAGCTGCAGGCATCTATCGTTCGCCCCGTGGCATCGATGAGCCCAACCACCCCTGCTCGGTCTGTAAGATGGGGAAGGCTTACCTCTAGGACACCCTGAGCCGGAAGCCCGTAGAGCGACATCAGCGTGGAGCGGTCACTCGTCAGGACGACAAACGAGCGAGCGAAGAGAGAGACGTCAGGCAGAGAGACGACCTCCACTGACTCAGCATCCCGCCCGACGACAAGGCGGTAGGGTGAAAGGCGAAGAGGCTCATCCGTGGGGTTGTAGAGCTCAATGTACTCTACCCCTTCCTTCGCAGGGTGTGCCATCACCTCAGAGATCAGGACATGCCTACCGGCATTGGTATCAATGGGAGGAGCGGGGGCGGGCTGGGGATCAGGGCTAGGATCGGGTGCAGGGTCGTCAGTTGGGGGAGGAGTGCTTTGACCTAGGGCGGAGGAGATCCGAAGGTGGCTAAGTTGCCAAGCCTCGTTGTTCTTCGGGGAGTATTGGCAGACCCAGGCGAGGGAGTTCTTCGTCGGCAAAGAGGGCAGGAACTCATCATTTGTCCCGAGCTCGAGAGGTTGCCCGCCCTTGTCAGGGAAGGAGATCACGAGACGCCAGCCTACTCCTCTTCGGTAGTCCACCCGATAGTCGATACTGAAGACATGGGTAGAGGCAACACCTTCCTCCTCAATGAGCGTCTTGGTCTCTCGGTACTTGATGCGTGAGGCACTACCCTCGGGATTTAGCTGCAGAGAGAGTGTGACGAGGGCGATGCCGTGGTGCTCCCCTCCGACAGCGAGGGCAACATAGTCGTAGGTATTGCCCTGCTGGGAGAAACAGCACAGTAGGACATAACTACAGTTCACCGAGGAGGGCTGCACCTGCCAGCGTATGCGCCCCTCGAAGCGTGGATTTTCGGGTAAAGTCGTAGCAATGGAGAGGACACTCAGCCCCCGTGCCGCAGGGCGAGGAGCATGAAGCTCGATCGCTCCCCCTCGGAGCAAGAAATGATCACGGTCTAATCGCCAAGTCGGAGCTGGGGGCACGATCCCGTCACCGCCTAGGTCGGGTGTCCATGTTTGTGCCCCAAGGGGTATTCCCACGACAAGGAGAAGAAGACATATATAGGTAATAAGGCGCATAGTAGAAGTGTGTATAGGCTGGTATATATGATGGTGTGTGCTGTAGTGAAATGCCTCGACTAGTGGAGGAAGAGACGTCGTATGGAGACAAGGAACTAGATGAGGTAGAGCGTGTGTGGTAGAGAGCTATATAATAATGTATAGGTGATAGGTGTACATGTGGCAGAGAGCTAAGGTATCAAGGCTAGGGAAGCCATGGGAGAGAAAGGGGTTAGCTCTCCCCTTCGGGCTCATCAGGCGGAGTGTGGCGGGCACGGGGATGAGCTTGGTAGACCTGCTTGAGCTGCTCGAAGGAGGTGTGAGTATAACGTACGGTCGTGGAGACAGAGTTGTGACCGAGAAGCTCACGCAGGAGCATAAGGTCGCCCCCCGAGTTAAGCATATCGGTGGCAAAGGAGTGACGAAGGGCATGCGCTCCACGACGGGAGAGGTGAGGCACAGAGGCGAGGGCTCGGTGTACGACTTGGTAGACGGCCTCAGGGCTCATCGCCCCACCCCGAGAGGTGACCAAGAGCGTCTCGGTAGAGCCAAAGCGCTCATCACGTATATCCCGCCAGTGCTTGATGGCCTGGGCTAAGCCTTCGCCAAAGGGGACGATGCGCTCTTTGCGTCCCTTACCCAGCACTTTGAGCTGTCGGGAGTGAAGGTCTACATTGCGATCCAGGAGGCCTGCGAGCTCAGAGCGTCTCAGCCCACACTCATAGAGGATAGATAGGAGGAGCTGATCTCGTACCCCTATCCAGTCCTGCGCCTCGGAGGATTCGTCGATGAGCCTATTGAGCTCTGCAGTCGGTACGTACACGGGGAGAGGCTTATCTGCCTTGGGCGGACGAAGGGATTGAATGGGATTGACCCGAATGATCCCACAGCGTAGTAGATAGCGATAGTAGCTCTTGAGCGAGGCGAGGTACTTGCCTACCGAAGAGGCCTTGGAGCCCGTGTCCAACCGATGAGATAGCCAGCTCCGTACGAGGTCTAGGTCGTGCTCCGTAGGGGTGAAGGGTTCGCCTAGTCGCGCCTCGGTATAGGCTAGGAATGCCCATAGATCCACCGAGTAGGCGTGGATCGTCATGGGTGAGGCATCGACCTCGGAGCGGAGATAGTCGAGGAAGGCCTGGATGTAGTTGGGTGGCGTGGGCATAAGATCACCTATCGAGGAGCGGTGGAGAGCTATGGAGCGAGGCGATGGATCTCCCAGCTACCGTCTGCCTGCCGCTCGTAGAGGAAGCGGTCGTGTAGTCGGCTATCACGACCCTGCCAGAACTCAATACGGCGGGGTACGACTGCCCAGCCCCCCCAGTTGGCAGGACGAGGTACTTCCCGCCCTACGAAGCGGAGGCTCTCCGAAGCAAAGCGCATCATGATGTATTCGCGCGAGGGTATAGGCTGACTCTGTGGAGAGATACGTGCCCCTACCCTACTCTTGTAGGGACGCATGGCGAAGTAGGCATCGCTCTCCTCTGGGCTTAGGCGGTGAATATCTCCCTCGACATGGATCTGACGCTCCAGCTCGTGCCAGAGGAACGTAAGGGCTACATGGGGATTGGCAGCGATCTGCTGCCCCTTGCGACTCTCATAGTTGCTATAGAAGACGAATTGCTCGTCCAGTACTTCCTTCAGTAGGACGGTACGGACACTTGGGTAGCCATCGGGGGTCGAGGTGGCGACGATCATAGCTGTGGGCTCATTGACCTGGGTCTCTATAGCTTGGTTGAGCCACTTGCCCACGAGTTCAAAGGGATCATCAGGCAGATCCTTACGCCCGAGACTCAGGGAGGAGTACTCCCTGCGTATATTCTCTAAATGTAGATCCTTTACCATACTCTTGTTAAGACATATTAGGGCGGAGTAGATACATACCCCCAGCAGGTAGAGGTACTATCGATACCCCATGAGTCTGCTCTCACAAAAGTACAAGATACACCCTTCGCAAGCAACTAGACCTCCTTATTTAACACAATTATGCACGATATATCCCCACCTGCTATCACCATAGGTTGGTCCCTAGATAAGTAGTGAGAGAGCTTCGAGGGTAATCTTCTTGTGACCGACTTAGGCAAGAGCAGGCATCAAAACTCACTCTATTATCAATAAGTTAGGAGTCAAACAAGGCTGGGGCTACAGGGGTGATTTTAGGGTCAAAGAAGGGGTAAGAGACTACGAAACAGCACCTTTAGTTCTTAATTATTTTAATTATACTTTGTTAGTATTTTTATTATATCTAAACTTTGCTTTTCGGTAGGAAAGTCTCTACATTTGCTTCTAGGAACATTAAGAAATACCCCTCACTCATCTTAGCTTGTGAGGGAAGGATCCCTCAATAACACCATTGCACTTTGCACCAAACCGAAGGCCTTGGTGAGGGACAAGTGAGAGAGCCCCCCAAATAATAGAGTATGTAAGGATTACTAGATCAGCATATAGCAACACTAACAACTACTACTGACTTATGAGAAAAAGCGTACTATCCCTATTACTCCTCTTCCTAGCATTTGGAGTAGTCTGGGCACAGAGGAAGCAGGTCACCGTCACAGGGACCGTCCTCTCCTCCATAGACAAGGAGCCCGTCATCGCAGCGAGCGTCGTGTGCACGGACTTCCCTGGCACGGGTGTCGTGACAGACGTCAATGGGCACTTCACCCTCAAGGTACCCGCAGAGGCTCGCACACTGACGATCAGCTGCATCGGCTACACCACACAGAAGGTCGCCATCACAGAAGCGCCCCTAAACATCATCCTCAAGAGTGAGGAGCGTGTGACTGAGACTGTCGTCATCACCGGCTATGGTGCCACACGTAAGTCTGCCTTCACTGGATCAGCGACCACTGTCTCTACCAAGGGACTGAAGGATGTGCCTAGCATCTCACTCGAGGATAAGCTCACAGGTGCCATCGCTGGGGTCAATGTGAACTCCGTATCCGGACAGCCTGGGAGCTTCTCCACCGTACGTATCCGCGGGCTAGGCTCCATCAACGCAGGTAATAGTCCGCTCTATGTAATCGATGGTGTCCCCGTCAATATGGATAATGCCACTATCTTCAATTACGGGGGATCAGGTGGTGTGAACCCACTCTCTACACTGAACACAAACGACATCGAGAACGTCACGGTCATCAAGGATGCTGGTGCCGCAGCTCTCTACGGCTCACGTGCCGCAAACGGCGTGATCGTCATCACCACCAAGTCAGGTCGTAGTGGCTCGACTCGCTACAACTTCAAGTCCGACTGGGGCTTCTCCGACATAGCCATTGACTATCGTCCTACCCTCAGTGGTGAAGAGCGTAAGGCGGTCATCGAATCGGGTTTCCGCAACTACTACTCCACGCTGACGGATGGTCACGGCCAGCTCCTCTATCCTACCCCCGACCTCGTCGAGGCAGAGGTACAGAAGGCTACAGCAGGCTCTACAGCTGTCCCCTGGACGGGTCACTACACCGACTGGCGTAAGATCCTACTACGCAGGGGCGGGACACAGAACTATGAGTTCAGCGCTATGGGCGGTGGAGACAAGACTCGATTCTACACCTCGATCTCCTACTCTAACCAAAAGGGGATCTCTGCCTCCTCGGGCTTCAACCGCCTAACGGGAGCCTTCAACGTCTCCCACACGGATCGTAGGCTTGAGCTCAAGGCTCGTATGCTATTTGCCAAGACGAACCAAGATAAGAACAGTGAACGCTCCTCCTTTGCCAATCCTATTTTTGGAGTGTCCACAACCCTGTCGCCCTCAACCTTCCCCCACAACCCAGACGGATCCTATAGCCGAGAGTTCCCAGGGAATAATGGCCTCAATCCACTCTTTGCCCTGCAAAAGAACTTCATGAGGACCAAGATCACTCGTGCTAACCCCACCCTCGAGGCTACCTTCACCATCTTCCCTTGGCTCAAGGCTAAGCAAATCGTCAGCTATGACTATCTGAACACCGAGGAAGCCGTATGGTGGGACCCTCGTCAGGGTGACGGTGAGGCTGCTAACGGTGTCTTCCAGCGTGTGAATGGAGAGACGGGGACACTGACCACCCAGTCCCAGCTCTATGCTCAGAAGCAACTAGACAAGCACAACCTCTCGGGGGTCGCTAGCTTCGAGACAGAGCAATATGACTACCTCCAGCTCTATGCTTATGGACTAGACTACCCCTCTCATCTCAAGTATGAGATCGAGAACTCAGGTACGCAGAGCAGTAGCTCCTCCATTCTCAATTCGCGTATGCTCTCCTTCCTACTCAAGGGTGACTACGACTACGACGGGCGCTATATCTTCGGGGCATCGGCTCGATGGGATGGATCCTCTCGCCTAGCACCCGCCAAGCGCTGGGGGCTCTTCTGGTCGCTCTCCGGCTCATGGAATATCGGCAAGGAGGACTTCATGAAGCCCATCGACCACATCATCTCCGATGCTCGCCTACGTCTGTCCTATGGTGCCAACGGGACTCTCCCCTCTGGGCTCTATGACCACCTCTCCCGTTATGGCTTCGGCTACAACTACAATGGGGGCACTGGGCTCAAGGAAACAAGCCTAGGATCACCCAACCTCTCTTGGGAAAAGAACAAGGCGCTGAACATCGGGCTGGACTTCCGTCTCCTACATCGCCTATCCTTCACCCTAGACTTCTATACACGTAAGACCACGGACCTACTCCTCTACAAGGCGATCTCAGGTACTACGGGCTTCTCCAGTGAGCTACAGAACCTAGGGAGTATGCGGAACACGGGCTTTGAAATCGAGGTACGCTCCAACAACCTCTCCTTCGATGGCTTCTCCTGGAATACAACCCTCTCTGTCGGGCACAACAAGAACGAGCTCCTACGCTACGATGGCGTGCAGACTCGAGAGATCTCGGACAACTGGATTCATGAAGTAGGACACCCATACAACACCTACTACCTCGCTGAGTATGCAGGCGTAGATCCCCAGACCGGTAAGGCTAGCTACTACAAGAATACCCTAAATAACAAGGGAGAGCTCGATCGCACCATCACGACCGACATCAACAAAGTAGGGCTGAAGCGCATCGATGATAAGCCCTTTGACCCCGTCGTCACTGGGGGGATCATGAACACCATCAACTGGGGGATCATCGACCTAAGCATTAACTTTAGCTACTCCCTCGGGGGCTACCTCTATGATGATGCTGTCGGCCTACACAAGGATGGGAACACTGAGGTCCTCGGTCTAGCCGTACCCAAGATGTATGACCTCAACAAGATGTGGAAGAAGCCAGGTGACAAGGCCGAGCTCCCAGCCTTCAACCCCACCAACGAATACATCGCCTCTACTCGCTTCCTCCTTCCCTCCGACCACCTTCGTCTCAAGAACCTCACACTGGGGATCACCATACCGAAGAAATGGACGACCAAGCTCGGTGTAAACACGCTCCGTGCCTATGCCTCTGGCACAAACCTACTCACATGGAAGGATAAGCGTGTCGTCGTCGATCCTGAGGGACGTGGCTTCATCGGCTACCAGACGCCTGCCCTACGTACGATTACCTTCGGTGTGCAGGTCGGTATCTAGTCGCTTATGTCAAATCTCATTTATGATTAACCCCTATGAAAAGGAATATATATAGTCTCCTCATCGGGATAGGGCTAGTGCTCTCACTCCCTGCATGTAAGGACTTCCTCAATACAGAGCCCTCCGATGCCATCCCTACCGACAAGGTCGCCTCGGACATTAGCCTCCTACCACCTGCCCTACGTGGTCTCTATGACGAGCTACAGGGGAGCAACTCCTCGACCGCCTACTACGCGAGAGGCTTCATCATAGCTGGCGATGTCATGGGAGACGATATGCAGGGACTCCCCGCAGGATCTCGTGTGCAGTCCTACTACAATATGAACTATACCAAGGACTCCGCCCCTGGCATTTGGTTCAAGGCATATAGTGTCATCCGCTCGGCCAACCGCCTCATCGAGATGTGCACCAAGCTAGCAGGACAGAGCCTCACAAATGCACAAAAGACAGAGGTCAAGAGTGCACAGGCACAGGCTCTGGCTATCAGAGCTCTTGCCCACTTCGACCTCTGCCGTCAATATGCGACCCCGTACAAGTTCTCCAACGACGGCACTGCCCTCGGTGTCCCGCTCCTCACCTCGGTACCCGATAACAAGAGTCAGCCCAGTCGTGCCACCCTCAAGGAGGTCTACCAGCAGATCATCGCTGACTTCAAGGCCGCCATCGCCACCCCAGAGCTCCCTGAGACCAGCTATGGCTACATCAGCAAGAGTGCGGCCAAGGCTCTGCTAGCCCGTGTCTACCTCTACATGGACGGCACAGAGGGTAATACACAGGCGCTAGCCCTGAGCAAGGAGGTCATCGACGCAGGCAAGTACACTCTAGCTAAATCGGTAGAGGAATACAAGACACTCTGGAGCGAGGCAAACTCTACGGAGATGATTTTCTCCATCGTAAACTTCGACTCCAAGGACTGGGCTGACCGTGAGGGGCTAGCCTACGTCTACCATGTCAATGGCTACTACAATGCCCATGTCACGAAGAAGTTCTATGACGAGATGCTTCAGGATCCCAATGATATCCGCTGGCAGGTACTCGTTGCTAGTGAGGGCACCAAGGCGGAGGCCTCTGTCAAGAATACTCCTGGCCTACTCCCCAGCTACAAAGTCTTCATCGGCAAGTACCCCGGTAAAGCGGCCTACAAGGACATGCGCTCCAACGACGTCCCTGTCATTCGCCTCGCAGAGGTCTACCTCAATGCTGCCGAGGCAGCCTTCAAGCTCGGTGACCGTGCGACCGCTCTGCAGTACCTCAACGTCATCGTCAAGCGTGCTAACTCCGCCAAGAGCGTCGCTGATGCAGACCTCTCCCTAGAGCGTATCCTCGGTGAGCGCTCTAAGGAGCTTGTCGGAGAGGGACACCGCTTCTTTGACCTGATGCGTAACGGACAGCGCTGCGAACGCTTCTATGGTGGTCAGGTCGGCTGGCATGGGCCTCTAAGTAAGGAGAGCCAAGCCTTCGACCACACCTACTTCCGCACGATCCTCCCCATCCCCGTATATGAAATCAACCTAGGCTCTGATCTAGCTAAGCAACAGAACCCAGGTTACTAACATACCGTTGGTTAGCGTTTGATTCCAGATGGTGATCCCCTGTGTCGTAGTAGACTACGATGCAGGGGATCGTTTATTACCCTAGAGTTAAGAAGCACAAGGGGAGGCCTTCCGTGAAGGCCTCCCCTTGTGTCTATCGACCTTCATCCCCTACAAGATCTGGGGGCGAGGGCAATGCTAATGTAAAGAGCGTGATGTAAAGCTTGGGTATAGTCGTCCCTCCCTTACTCACGCCAGTAGCGACGCTGGACTCGGGAGGAGATCCCAGTCAAGATCTCGTAGGGGATGGTGTCGCAGACCTTGGCCACACCCTCTAGGGGAAGGCCTTCGCATCCGAAGAGGATCGCTTCATCCCCCACCAGCACACCAGGCACATCCGTCACATCGACCATACAGGCATCCATACACACATTGCCGATCGTGGGGCAGAGGTGTCCACGGATCATCACCGCATACGCTCCCCGGCTCAGTCTTCGGCTGAAGCCATCGGCATACCCGACGGGCAGTACCGCCACACAGGAATCACGAGTGAGCTGCCCCCGACAGCCGTAGCCGATATATTCGCCTGCCTTGAGCTCCTTCACCTGTAGGATCACCGTGGAGAAGCGGGCGATGGGCTCTACCCCTGCCCTAGCCGTGGGGCTGAAGCCGTAGAGTCCGATCCCGAGACGAGCCATATCCAGCGCATACTGGGGATAACGCTCGATCCCTGCCGTATTGAGTAGGTGGCGACGAGGACGATAGCCGAGGGTACGCTCCAGCGCATCACAGCTCTGGACAAACTGCTCATACTGGTGGTGGACATAGTCCGCCTTGGTCTCCTCGTCTGCCGTCGCTAGATGGCTAAAGACCGTGCACACCCGCAGTTCACTGCACGCAGCGAGCTCCCTACCGAGACGCTCCATATCCTCGTAGTCGAAGCCTAGGCGGTGCATCCCACTATCTACCTTGATATGTATCGGGAAGTCCTGTACCCCCAGCGCACGAGCCTTCGCACGAAGCCCCTCTAGGAGCTGGAAGCTGTACACCTCGGGCTCTAGCATGTGGGCAAAGAGGGTCTCGGCACTGCGTAGCTCGGGGTTCATAATCATGAGGTGGGTGCGTATCCCCTTCTCCCTAAGCTCTCTCCCTTCGTCTGCAACGGCTACGGCGAGGTATTCCACCCTATGCTCTTGCAGTGTGCGTGCTAGCTCAAAGGCACCTGTGCCGTACCCATCAGCCTTGATCATACAGATGATCGGATGCTGGGGAGGCAGGAGAGCTCGGTAGTGATTGAGGTTGTGTACGACAGCCTGTAGGTCTATATCCAGCACTGTCTGGTGCTCCTGAATGGAGAGCCTGCGGTAGACCTCCTCGAAGGCAAAGCGCCGAGCTCCCTTGATCAGCAGACAGCTCCCCTGAATCTGTGACAGTACCTGAGACCCCAGCAAAGCCTGTGTCGTGGGGAAGGTAATGACCTGCCCCCCCTCGAGCCCCTCTAGTTGGGACGAGATATGCTCCCCTACGGCGATTAGCTCCTGCACCCCGTAGCTACGGATCAGGCTCGCCACCTCGCCATAGAGGACTTGGTCACCGAGGCCGCTTCCCTCGATGTCCGAGAGCAGTAGGACTGGACGCATCGCCGTGGCGGTAGCCCGTCGCCTCAGGAAGTCTAGGGCGATAGAGAGCGACTGGAGGTCACAGCTGTAGGAGTCGTTGATGAGGGTATTCCCCGCTATACCATCCTTGACCTCTAGGCGCATCGCTACGGAGTGAAGGCTTTCCCATCGCTCGGGTTGATTCAGGAGCTCTGGGGCAAGCTGGGTAATGAGCGTGAGGGCGACCAAACAATCCTCCACATAACCCGCATCGGTGAAGGGGAGGGTCAGCTGATAGTCCTTCCCTAGGGCTCGCAGCTGGAGGTTCGTTTTATCTCCCCGTGCTTCTTCTCGCTCTACATAGAGGGTCGCAGTGCGGTCCTTTCTACTCCAGGTGAGGTGCTCACCCTCGGGACAAGCCTCCCGCATCAGCCGTGCCACCAGGGGGTCATCTATCCCGTAGACAGTCGTATGGCAGGCGGTGAAGAGCTGGAGCTTCTCCCGAAGCTTCTCCTCCAGCGACACAAAGTTCTCCTGATGGGCACTACCTAGGCAGGTGAAGAGGCCAATGCTCGGCTGGATCACTTCCCGGAGGGGTGCCATCTCATGGGGCTGGGAGATACCCGCCTCTAGGATCGCCAGTTCGTCTGTTGCCTCTATCCCGAGCACGGAGAGGGGGACACCGATCTGCGAATTGTAGCTACGAGGGGAGCGCACGACAGCACGTGTCGGCTCCAGGAGCTGATAGAGGAGCTCCTTAACGATCGTCTTCCCATTACTTCCCGTGATCCCGATACACTGTAGCTGGGGGAAGCGTGCCCGATGAGCCGAAGCGATGCACTGCAGGGCTCGAACCGAGGAGGGGACGACATACCAGTTGCCCGACCATTCCCCCCTAGTCACCTGCTCTGGCAAGTGCTCCACGACGAAGCTACGTACCCCACGGGCGTAGAGCTGTGGGATATAGCGGTGACCATCCCCCGAATCGGTAGTGATGGCGATGAAGAGGGTATCTGAAGGGCTGAGGAGTGAACGGCTATCAGTCAGGATGTGTCGTATCAAGGCACTACCCACCTGAACGGGGAGGGAGGTCTTCAGAAGCCTTCGTAGCTCCTCGGGGGCGAAGGCTGGGGTGACTAATCTATCCATACGTATCTATGGGGTATCATATATAACAGCCCACAAAGGTACAAATAGCTCGCCTGCCCCATACCACCACCCTCGCCTCTTGCCCGACTTTGCCGACAGCACAGCTATCCATCCTCCCCTCGCCCACTACGTACCTAGACTGCCCACCTATACTGCCACCATACCTACCTCAGCCCCCCAACCAATAGACACAGCATACCCGCCCCTGCCTATGTAGACAGCCTAGTCCCCACCATACTACACCATCACACACCGCATACCCGCCCCTACCTGAGAGACAGCCTAGTCCCCACCATACATCCCCAGCACACACAGCAGACCCACCCCTACCTATATAGGCAGCCTAGCACCCACCATACTACACCCATCACACACAGCATACCTACCCCTACCTAATGGACAGACTAGCCCACACCATACTACATCATCACACACAGCATACCCACCCCTACCTAATAGACAGCCTAGCCCCCACTATACAGCCCCAGCACACACAGCATAGCTATCCCCAGCACACTACACACCTAGCCCTAGGGCACGGCTACTCGCTCTCTCACCCTAGGGCAGTCACAGCTCTACCACCCGACACACCATAGCCCTCCAGCTCTAGGGCTACGCACTTCCCCATACCTTATTAGACCCATTGCACCTATTAGACTTATTAGACCTATCGCACCTATCCCCCTACACTAGGCACGCTATACCACAGAGAGTAGGGAGTGCGTAGGTGGAGGTCGTATATAGCTACTACCTAGGAGGGGAAAAGTATACACGTGTGTATACCATAGTGTACCCACGTGTATACAACAGTGTACACGCGTGTACACTACCTCGCTCTAAGTATGTCCCCGAAAGGGCTCTAAAAAGAGTGATCCTCGAGGCTAAGCCTAGACGCTCCAGAGGAGCAGCTAAGCCCCGATTCGTCAAGAAACAACACCCCCAAAGACGCCCAAGGGTCGAGCATACTAAGAGAGATCACGCCTTGACCTAGAGGGGTTAGGGAGGGGAGGGGATGATTTGGTAGTATTTATGTATCTTTGTGTTAAGATAAGATGCTTCGATAGCTTACTCGCACTCTGAGGGAGCCCCTCTATACAAAGGGCAGTAGTCCCCTCTCACTGTCTCTGGCATAAGAGCTGAAGATAGGTAGTCAGGCAGACAAATCGTAACAAACGCAAACAAAATAAGCACATTGATTTTTACTTACCTGGAGCACAACCAAGAGGGTGGATGCTCCATAGTGATTGAGAATTGGAATCTGCGGCCCGCTTAACTCAGATAGATTAAGAGTAGATTAAGAGGGCTTTGCTTCGCATAACACAGACAAACTAATAGAGTAAAGTATGAAGAAATTGACACTTGTCCTAAGTACTGCCCTCCTAGCAGGGCTAGGTACCGTAGCTCGTGCCCAGGTGCAGGACGTAAGCTTCACCGTGGCACCCGTAGTAGGCTACACGCACTGGGACAGTAAGCTGAACCTAGGAGACGCACCCTACTGGGGCGTGCGTGCAGGCTTCGGCTTTGGCCCACTCTTCGAGGTGCGTGGCCTATACGAACGCAGCTTTGACCTCAAGGGCCAAGGTGCCTCCAGCCCCGCTTGGCTCGCCAAGTGGCTGGACAAACTAGAGGATGCCAACGCTCAGGTCGAGCGCTACGGCGGTGAGCTCAAGCTCAACCTCTGGTCCAACGCCTTCTTCACCCCCTACCTCACCGCTGGTGGTGGGGTCATGAAGTTCACCTACACGGGGACACCTCAGGTAGGTCTGCCGACCGACTACAAGGAGGAGCAGATCTACGGCGCTGGGGGACTCGGACTGAAGTTCAACCTCGGACGACGTGTCGCCCTCTCGCTCGAGGGACGCGACCTGATGTTCAACGTCAACCCCAACAACCGCTTCCTCGCCTCCCCCACCAGTGGCAATAAGCTCCTGCACAACTGGACGGGTCAGGCCTCGCTCGACCTCTACTTCGGGGGGAGCACCTACCGCCCCGCCGACGCCGTCTCACGTGCCTACAAGAACATGTACACGGGTGGCTTCCGTGGCCTGAAGTTCGTCGTCGAGCCCGGTGTGGCCTACGTGAACTTCGCTGAGAGCACGGGCTTCGCTGATCAGTGGTTCTTCGGCGGAAATGCCGGGGTGGACTTCTCCCCGATCTTTGGTCTGCGTGGCTTCTACTACATCGCTACTGAGCAGCCCAATACGCTGAACCTCAAGGTCAATAAGGAACTCGCTATGTACGGGGGTAACTTCGTGGCTCGCCTGAATATGCCCCTCGGCCTCACGCCCTACCTCAACCTTGGAGCGGGCTACCTCGACGCTAGCAAGCGCTACGTCGGCTCGGGCAACGGAGTCGATCCTAAGAGCGGCCTCTTCCTCTTCGGGGGGGCAGGTCTGGAGATCCCTCTGCACCGCTACGTCGCCCTCCACGGGAACATCAATGCAATGCTCACCCAGCGTGGCAACCCCGACATCACCAACGTCACCTCGCCTGAGCAGGTGAAGGTAAGCACCTTCTACCAGGCAGGTCTGCGCATCAACCTCGGTCGCTCCGCCCAGAGCGGTCGTGCCCTCTATGAGGACTACAGCGCACGCAATGTCTCCACAGCCGTCTCTGAGGCCAACGAGGCGAACCTACGTGAGCTCAACGAACTCCGTGCCTCCTACGAGTCACGCATCAACAAGCTCAACAAGGAGCTCGCCGAGGCCGTCTCCCGCCGAGATACCATCACCGTGACCCGCGTCCTACGTGAGAAGGAAGACCTGCGTGACCGCATCTCCACGGTCGATCAGCATACCGATCAGCTCGCTGTCGCCCACGCACAGAGCACCCCAGAGCGTGATCACGAAGCTACGGACCGACGCCGTGACGACCGCGACCGCGATCACCACCGTGACGCCAAGGGCTACGATCGTGATGACAAGGACGGGGCTCGTGTCGATGCTACCTCCCACGCTACCCCCAGCACGAAGCACGGGGACAAGCCCGAGGGGAAGAAGTGCGATCAGGCAGGCGATGCTTGCCAGCGTGGCAAGGGCTCTCGTACGGTGACCCTGACCACAGGCCAATTTGAGCAGCTCGTACGTCGTGTCATCAGCGAGGTCAATCAAGGTCAGCAGACCCAGAGCACGAGCCTGGGCGTGAACGAGGTGACGAATAGCAACCTCTCCGACCTCGACAAGATCCTCCTACTGAATGCCCTCTATCAGGGACAGTATCGTCTGAATGGGCTCGCCCTACAGCCCCTACAGCTCCAGGGTCAGCAGGTCGCTCAGCCCCAGCAGGCTCAGCAGGTACAGAGCGAGAAGAAGGAGGACGCTAAGGCCGTAGACGCCAGCGTCGCCCTGATCAAGCGCCTCGACCAGGTCATCGACCGCCTAGACGCTATCAGCGAGGCTCAGGCCAAGGCTCTGAACGTAGCCCCTGTCGCTCCCGAGCGCAGAGAGGATCGTACCCCCAAGCATCAGCCCGCCCAGGCTACTGAGCACCACGCTCAGGCTCCGGACTCCAGCACCATACTGGTCGTTGATCTCCCTGCGACTATCGCAGAGCAGGAGCAGCAGAGTCAGGCTCACGTCCAGGAGGTACGCACCCCCGAAGCCTCTGCTATCCGTGTCTCGGGCGTCTCGGTCTTTGCAGGGCCTAACTTCGGAGACGCCTTCGGCCTCAACGTCGGGGTACGTGCCCACCTACAGCTCCATGGCTCCCGCTTCGACCTCGTCCCCGACGCCTACTACGGGCTCGGTGATGGGAAGCACTACGGGGTCAATGCAAACCTCCGCTATAACCTCCCCTCCCTCTTCTCCGAATCCCTCACCCCCTATCTCGGTGTCGGGCTCGGCTACAACAAGGTCGGGGGTGTCGGTCGCTTCCTCCCGAACTACGTGGTAGGTACTTCCCTCAACAAGGTCCTCGGCGGTGGTCTCTACATCGACTACACCGTCCGTGGAGCCTTCCGCAACAATCAGCTAGCAGTCGGCTATCGCTTCCACTTCTAGCCCTAGATCCTCGAGACACTGATGAAGTCCAGATCCCTCCTCGTCGCCCTCACCCTCCTAGCCTCGGTGCAGCTAGGTCAGGCCCAGTGCCCGACCCAGTGCCCCACGCTAGCGAGGCAGGCGACACCAGATACGCTGATCACGCTGACGGAGGATGAGCTAGTCGCTGGGCTACGTGCCATAGCTGAGGCCTACCGCACGAAGGGGCACACCCAGCGACAGAGCGAGCTCACGGCAGAGCACCTTCGGCTACTGAAGCTCCAGATGCTCCTCAACGCCCTTGGGCTAGGCGCCCTCCCCCCAGAGAGGCCCGTCTATATCGCTCCCGGGGCACAGCCTAGCCAGCCCGAGGTGCGGCCTAGCCGCTCCGAGGCACGACCCGCCCGATCGAAGGGGCAGGCTCGTCCACAGGCCGCCCCACAGCGTCAGCCACAGTCCCCTGAGGTCTTCTACATCCAGCCGTACGAGCCTCAGCGCCGTACCGCTCCCGCCGCCTCGTACTCCGAAGCTACAGATGCCCGACTGGATCAGCTAGAGCAGGCCATACAGCTCCTGCTCCAGTCCCGTCAGGAGGAGCCCAGCACCCGTAGCAGCCATACGTCGACGACGATCCATACGAGTCGCCCCAGCAAGACGGAGCGTATCGTAGAGCGTACGACCGTCGTACAGAAGGAGCAGAACGACTCTCTCCTCTACCGCCTACAGCAGGAGATCTCGAGCCTACGTGCCGCCCTCAACGAGGCCAAGGCTCAGCCTATCCCTGCTCAGACTCAGCCGACTCCGGCAGAGGCCGTCAAGGCACTCCCGCCCGTCACTCCTGTGACGCCGGTCACGCCCCTGACGCCCCTGACACCTGCCCAGCCGATCGTCCGTACGGACACGATCGTAGAGATCGTAGAGCAGCCCGAGAACCCCAATATGCTCCAGAGGTGGCAGGTCTTCTTCGGAGTCGGGCAGAGTAAGCTCTCGGCGGAGAATCAGCAGACCCTCGACAGAGCCATACAGGCGATGAACTATCGCACTACGACTAAGATCACCCTGACAGGCTATGCCTCCCCCGAGGGGAACGCAGACCGCAACGACCTACTCTCCCTTCGTAGAAGTCGTGCCGTGCGCACCTACCTCCTGAACCACGGCATCACTCTAGATCGTATCGAGAGTGTAGCCGGAGGCGTCGATCACCAAGCGGAAGAGCGTGTCTCTGCCCGCCGTGTAGACCTTGTCCTGAGAGAGAAGTAGCATCCCCGAAGGCATATATACAGACACGTCCCGCCCTCACCCTCCGTCACGCAGTGCATACGCTGCATGAAGGAGGGTGAGGGCGGGACGATTATATAGAGGCGTGAAGGACTAGGTCACCGAGGACTGCACTCACCAAGGATTACATCGCCGAGGATCACACCACCAAGGATTACATCGCCGAGGATCACACCACCAAGGATTACACTACCAAGGATTGCACCACCGAGGACTGCATCGCAAAGGATTGCACCACCGAGGACTACACTCACCAAAGGTTGCATCACCAAGGATTACACTCAAGCCTCGCTACCCCTCCTAATGAGTATGCGGGAGGAGACCTTAGCCCAAGGAAATACCGTGGAAGACGAGCAGGTACGAGAGGAGACGCTGGGAGCTAAGAGCAGTGCCTAGAGAGGCGGAGGAGCAGACTCGAGGGAGTCAAAGGTATAAGGGACACGCTGGAGGCAAAGAGGGAACAAAGGGAGGTGCAGAGACGAAGGGAGGACACGAGGGAGGGGACGGACAAAAAGGGCTACGCCAGCCCTACACAGATGGTAGGACTGGCGTAGCTGCAGATCAGTAAATAGGAACGTATCTATCTCTTTTCTCTAGGATAGGCTTCCGTAGGTTAGTCGCAGGGACTAGGGGTTAGGCACGCAGAGCTTGTTCCCGACGATTTCGTGGTAGGGGATAGCAAACTGCCAGCGGGGGTCATCGATTGTCGTCGGTATATCCGAAGCGTTGGTACCCGAGTTACGTTCGATAGCGACCTTGTAGGCATTTAGCCCGACGAAGGTCTTTATGATATCAAAGTTGGCTGCATCTAGGCGCTTAGGAGGCGTCCCTAGGCGCTTCATATCGAAGAAGCGGACACCCTCATAAATCAGGTCCATACGCTTATGCAGTAGGATCTTATCGATGAGTGCTGTCCCCGTCTCCGTGGGCTGGGTGAAGTCCGCATCACGGGTCTTGACGATCGTATAGAGGGTCTTCTGAGCATCGCTCTCCTCGCCTAGGCGAGCCTGAGCCTCAGCTAGGATATAGTACATCTCAGCCACACGCATGACGACCACGTCCCCGAAGGAACTCTTAGGTCCTTGAGCCTTGAACTTAATACATTGTCCTGTGACTTCCCATTCATTAGCCCCCTTAGCAACCTTGAAATACTCTGGGGCTGCATCGTCAGGGATCTTATCCCCGAGATCCGCACAGACGAACCACTTGCGGCGAACATCCTTCGCCCCGAGCTGATTGTAGAGGGTACGATTGACTGCGAACCTCAGGCCTCTATTATGAGCATTGAAGTTGTAGCCGTACTGTGCGTAGAAGCTATTGAAGAAGTAGTTCTGATCCTCCGCCTGGCGATAGCCCCACATCCACTCTGGAGCAGTATAGTCATTGAAGCCCTTGGTGAGAGAGGCTCCATTGAGGCTATGTGTCTGATCAGCGATAGCAGCCTGAGCATACGTCTTTGCCTGGGCATAGTCGGCCTTACACATCGCGACTCGAGCTGCGATACCTGCGACGACGGAGTAGGTCAGGTGATTGCGTGTCTCACGTTGTTCCGTGGGTGGCTTGAGCTCGTCCATAGACGCCTTGAGGTCTGCCTCGATCTGGTCGTAGACGGCAGCCACGGTAGCCCGGGGGGCGGGATCATACTGTGTGGCGTAGTTCGCATCCGTACGCAGGATGACTCCGAGGTCTTGGCTCGCCGTGGAGGCATCGTACCTCTTGGAGAAGAGCTGTATGAGACAGTGGTAGGCATAAGCTCTAAGCCCAAGGGCCTCGCCATAAGCATACTTTACCGCAGCCTGCAAACGCTCCTCCTTCGAAAGATAGTTCTTGTAGCTGTAGATGGCTGTATTAGCCTGCTGGATGATGGTGTAGTAGCAGTCCCAGGCCTTGTAGTTGATCAGTTCTCCTTCCTTTGACCAGCGATGGTCTGTCCAGCGGTATACTCCCATGTAGTATGCTGCACGAGAATTGATGACGTCATCACCAATCATATCGAGCTGATAGTTGAGCGAGGGGATACCGACGCCAAAGGCCTGCCCAAAGTTATAGGAGTACATTATATTATGTATCCCATTTACTAGGGCGATGACCCCGGTAGGAGTGTGCTCAGCAACCCCTTCGCCCACGGAGCTCGTCGGAGCTGTATCGAGATAGTCTTCCTTACAGGAGGTAAGGGCAAGGGCTCCGAGGGAGCAGACTAGGATATATCTGAAGAGTTTCATAATGGTCACAGTCTAGTTAGAATGTTACTTTCAGAGAGGTCGTGAAGGTACGAGCGATGCTGTACCCAGCAGCTCCTAGGACACCGGCGTAGCCATTCATTGGGTTCATCCCTCTACGGGCAGAGATGAGGAAGATATTCTCGGCAGCAGCACCTATGGCGATCCCCTTTAGGCCAAGCTTCTTGGTGAACACCTCAGGGACGACGTAGTTGAGGGAGACATTCTTCAGAGCAAGGGCAGAGGAGGAGATGAGGAAGCGGTCAGAGGTAAGGGTGGAGTACTCCTTGCTCTGAGCTGTGAGAGCCGGTACGTCGGTGATATCCCCAGGCTTCTTCCAGGCTCTATAGAGGTCCTTGTGCATGGCACGTCCTCCAGAGATGTCGCGAGCCATCAGACCCTGATAAGTACCATCATAGGTCTTACCCCCGAGCTGATAGGAGAAGCTCGCACTCAGGGTAATCCCCTTATAGGAGACCGAGGTGGAGAAGCCCCCGTAGACGTCGGGGATAGATGTGCCGGCGAAGTGCTTCTTGGCCTTCAGCCCATCCTTGGTGTAGGTAGCCCACTCCTTGTTGTTGACCCCTGGTTCGCTGGGATACTTTTCCTTGTCGAGGCGGTACATCGCACGTCCGTCGGCAGGGTCTACCCCGAGGTACTCATTGAGGTAATATTCGTAGCGGCTACGTCCCTCCATGTACTTGTAGTAGGTCAACTCAATACCATTATCCCTATTGGCATCTGGTAGGCGAAGGATCTTGTTCTTGAGGAACGTAGCGTTAGCTCCGACGCGCCACTCGAAGTCCTTGAGACTAAGGACTGTGACCGAGAGGTCGGCCTCGATACCATAGTTACGTACCTTACCAATATTCCTCGTCTGAGAGCTCACACCAGAGGAGGCAGGGAGCTTGTAGCCGAAGAGGAGGTCACGAGACTCCTTATTGAAGAACTCAACCGTACCACGTACCCGCTTGAAGAGGGCGAAGTCCAGTGCTATATCTGAGTTCATCTGAGACTCCCAGACGAGATCTCTATTCCCGAAGGTAGACATGCCTAGCCCGGGCTCATTGTAGTTGCTACGAGACAGGCTATATAGGGTCTGATAGGGGTAGTAGCCCGAGAGACCGTCATTCCCTGTAGCCCCGATCGAGGCACGGAGCTTGAGCTCATTGACCCACTTAACATCCTTCATGAAGGCTTCGGAGGAGACGTTCCACCCAGCACCGACAGACCAGAAGTTCCCCCAGCGGCGGTTACGAGCAAAGCGAGAGGAGCCATCTCGGCGGTAGGAGGCAGAGAGGTTGTACCGCCCATCGTAGCTGTAGTTGATACGTCCGAAGTACCCCTCCTTACGGTAGGTAGCGGTATTGGACGTTAGGCCTACGATCCTATTATAGGCGGAGAGTTCGTCGGTCTCTACGAGCTTGAGGTTATCCTTCTGCCCCTCGAGCTCAGCGTAGACGTAGTCATAGTTCTCATGACCAATCATCCCCTCGAACTCGTGCTTGTCGATGGTCTTCTGGTAGGAGAGGAGTTGGTTAAAGGTCAGTGAGGTCTCACGGTAGGTACCGTACTCGAGCATCCCCTGGGGCTGGTCACCCATGACGTTATTACGGCGGTGCTTGCTCTTTGCGTTCGTCAGATCATAGGAGAGCGTCGTCTGGAACTTCAGCCCTGTGATCGGCTTGATCTCTACGAAGGCTCGGGTGTTGATAGCATCCTTCTCAGACAACTTGAGGTCTCTGAAGGAGGTCTCGATAGCATTGAAGCCAGGAGCGTAGGGGCGTCCCTTAGAGTGGTCGTAGATACGATCCTTTGGCTGGAGCACGTTGTTCTTCTCATCCACGTACTGCCCCTTTTCATTGCGCAGGTGCATCGGATAGATAGGGGCGATTTTGTGCACGAAGTCCGGCATATTAGAGGTGTAGGAGCCGAGTGTCCCTGGGGACTGGGCATGGGTATGAGCAAAGCTCACACTACCACCGAGGGTCAGGTAGCTGCGTACGTCGTAGCTGAGGTTAGCACGTCCCGTGTAGCGCTTGAAGTTCGTCTTCACTAGGAAGCCATTCTCATCTAGGTAGCCCAGCGAGATGAAGGACTTCATACGCTCGGTATTCATCCCGCCACTGAGGGTATATTCCTGGCGATATCCGTTCTTATATAGAGCCTTTTCCCAGTCGAGGTCGTCTCCCCATAGGAGTCCATTGATCTCAGGGTTCATCTGCCCATTGGGCATCATGATGGCAGGGATCGGTTTCTTATTTACATCATAGGTCTTGGAGAGCTCATATTCCCCAGCGTTATTGAGCTGGTACCAAGTATTGATCCCAGCATAGGGATTGTACTTGAGGCTCTCATATACGTCGAGGGCAGCCTGCTGCTTGATATAGGTCTGCCAGTCGTCCTCGGACATACCATTGGGCTTGCGGGCATTGAGGTTATAGTGGTTGTACCACTGCTGCCAGCGGAGCTTGTAGTGATCCATGACACCTACTCGGTCGTAGGAGGGCAGACCACGCTGGGAGAAGCCCTGATGCATCGAGAAGGTAAAGGTGGGGATCCCCTGAGAGGCTCCCATTGCGCCACGCTTGGTCGTCACGAGGATGACCCCGTTCCCTGCGCTCGAGCCGTAGAGCGCTGTAGAGGCAGCGTCCTTGAGGATAGAGAGGTTTTGAATATCTTCGGCGGGGATCTCAGAGAGTGATCCGTGGAAGACAGCACCATCGACGACGATCAGAGGACTGGAGGAGGCATTGATCGAGCCGAAGCCTCGGATACGGATCTCCGCACCCGCACCTGGCTGACCAGAGGAGGTCGTGACCTGTACCCCTGGGGCAGCACCAGCTAGCGCAGAGGAGACATTGGCTACTGGACGGGAGGCCAGCTGCTTGGCACCGAGGGAGGCCTGTGCACCCACGAGACTCTGTCTCTTCTGAGTACCATAGGCCACGATGACGACGTCATCCTTGACGATATCCTCCAAAGCCAGAGTAACCTTCAGGGGAGTAGTCGCGATGGCTACCTTCTGCGTGATATGGCCGATACAGCTGATTGTTAGGGTGCGAGAGCCCTCTGGCACCTTGAGGGTAAAGTGCCCATTGACGTCAGTGATAGCACCTGTGCCAGGGTAGTCTGTACACACGACACTCGCACCGATGAGCGGCTCCTTGTCCATCGCAGAGAACACAGTACCCGTCACTGTGATCTGCTTCTTCTGCGCCCAAGCTACTCCTAATGCCACGAAGAGAAGTAGTAGGGTTAGTACGCTTTTTCTCATGAGTCTGTAGTTGTTAGTGTTCGATATTCGTCTTGTTTATTCCCGATGTTTATCTAGTTGGTTATCTCTTATTTTCTCGATCCTTCTATTCTTTTCCTCCCTAGTTTGCCCCCTTTCTTATACAAAAGCACTCTGGGGAGCGCCCTTTCCTTAAGGCCTAGTGGTGGTCTCACCCTCTGTTGCTAGCAAATGTATGTATTTTATCCTAGAAAAAGAACATATTACCCAAATTAAATTCTTCACGAAGTCAATATACTAAAAACAAGCAGGTTACCCCCTGCCCAATCATCAGACACTAGGCTTTCCATACACCACCCTTAGGGTTAAACCTCACTTTAGTCCTATGTTAATCAATAAATTAGATAAGGATAAATGCTCATACGACTTTACATACACACCCCTTAATGACCGTGGAGATCCCTCCTCCCCCGCTCGAAGGGACACAATAAAGGCTAAGGGTGTCTGTCGAACTGATCGACAGACACCCTTAGCCTTTAATACAGGATATGTAGAGAGAGAAGCGGCCTAGTACTCGTCAGAGACGCTTAGCTTGGCACGACCCTTAGCACGGCGAGCGGCTAGTACACGACGACCATTAGCGGTAGCCATACGTGAGCGGAAGCCATGCTTGTTCTTTCTCTTTCTGTTCGATGGTTGGAACGTTCTTTTCATCTTACTTGTCTAGCTATATTTATTCGTACGATTCTATTCTATGCTGATGCAAAGCAAATTGAGCCACAAAGATAGCGAATTTTATCTAATCTTATCCAGCAGCCTTTGGATGAGGACAGGGAAGGCATAGCTCGACTGCTCCTCCTCGGCGATTACTTGGTAGTCGGGGGTGGAGGTGAGGCCTGCGCACTCTATCAGGAAGAGCGAAGCATAGATCTGCCTATGCGAAAGCCTATGGGCATGGGTGGCGAGGGGTACAGGATGAAAGCGAGGAGAGCGAAGGCAGGCGATCAGCTGAGCGAAGTCCTTCGTCTCACTAAGAGCCTCTACGCTTAGTGGCTCCTCCCCCGACTCGATGAGCGGATATTCATAGAGTCCGTGCCAGATGTCTCGCCCCTGACGTCTGCGGATAAGACAGCGAGTACCACCCTCACCCTCAATCCGAACAAGGAAGTAGTTCATATACCGGGGGAGTACACGTGTGCGCCCCTGCTTGATAGGTAGCTGCTCCTGCACGCCTTGGCGACGAGCCTCGCAGTAGTCTCCGACAGGGCACTCACCACAGCGAGGACGACGAGGCAGGCACACGAGGGCTCCTAGCTCGATGAGCCCCTGATTGTGCCGGCTGGGGTGCTGGCGATCAAGGAGTGCCTCAGCTAGTGCCCAATAGACCTTTTGTCCAGCAGGAGTATCGATTGGGTCGCTAAGGACAAAGAGACGGCTGAGCACACGATACACATTCCCATCCACGGTCGGATAAGGTAGATCGTAGGCGAAGGAAAGGATAGCCCCACGGGTATAGGGCCCGACACCAGGCAGACGACTCAGCTCCTCGGGGGTACGAGGGAGCTCGCCCCCATAGTCGGAGACGATGATCTGTGCCGCTCGCCTCAGGTTGCGTCCTCGGGAGTAATAGCCTAGCCCCTGCCAGAGCAGGAGTACCTCATCCTCCGAGGCTTGGGCTAGATCCTCCACACTGGGGAAGGCCTCGATGAAGCGATGGTAGTAGCCCATCCCCTGCTCCACCCGAGTCTGCTGTAGGATGACCTCGGAGAGGAGGACATGATAGGCTGAGACCGCTTGACGCCAAGGCAGGGGGCGATGGTAGGTATCATACCAAGCCCCGAGCTCAGTCTGTATAGACCTATATAGAGAGGATACGGAGGGCATCTACCAGATCCTCGTCGATGGGCTTATTCTTCTTTATCGCCTTGGAGAAGGGGACGTAGACAAGGGCGTCATTGACGATCCCGATCATCACGTTACGCTGCCCCTCCAGCAGAGCATCTATAGCGGCCACACCCATACGGCTGGCTATAATGCGGTCTTGTGCACTGGGAGAGCCTCCACGCTGTATGTGGCCGAGGATGACGACACGCACGTCGAACTGTGGGTATTCCTTCTCGACACGCTCCGCTACCTTCATTGCACCTCCCGTACTCTCACTCTCTGAGACCAGCACGATACTGCTATTCTTCGTCTTGCGAAAGCCATTCTCGATCGTCTCGGCTAGTTGGTCCTTCTCGAAGGCATACTCGGGGATGATAGCAGCCTCTGCCCCCGAAGCAATAGCCCCATTCAGAGCCAGGAAGCCAGCCTCTCGCCCCATGACCTCGACGAAGAAGAGACGCTCGTGCGAGGAGGCCGTGTCACGTATCTTGTCCACTGCCGAGACGATGGTGTTCAGAGCAGTGTCGTAGCCGATGGTGAGGTCGGTTCCATAGAGATCATTGTCGATCGTCCCCGGTAGACCCACGATGGGTATATCATACTCCTCGGCGAACTCCCGAGCCCCCGAGAGCGACCCATCGCCCCCGATGACGACGAGGGCATCGATCCCATGAGCACGCATCGTCTCATAGGCCACTGCCCGCCCCTCGGCGGTACGAAACTCGGGGCAACGAGCCGTCTTGAGGATCGTCCCCCCTCGCTGTACGATGTTGCTCACATGCTGCGTCTCGAAGTCCTCGATCTCCCCCGTGATCAGTCCCTTATATCCTCGGTAGATCCCCTTGACACGTATGCCGTGGTAGATCGCCGTGCGGGTCACGGAGCGTATGGCAGCATTCATCCCAGGGGCATCGCCCCCCGAGGTTAGCACCCCGATACACTTGATGGTAGCCATATCTATATTCTTTGTCTTAATTCTACTTATTGTTCCTTTCTCTGTATACAAAGATACACCATTCACAGAGCCTTCGCTCCCTGCTCTCCCTGCCTCATCCCTCTCTTCGAGGGGTGGAGGGGAAGGCAGTCCCCTCCTAGTTACGAGACTGTGGGACGATGGAGTAGATCAGGTGGCGGGCAGGGTTGAGCACGGCATGGATCGTCTTACAGAGCTCTTCGGGAGTAATCGAGCGAAGGAGCTCCTCGTAGAGCTGGAAGTCCTGTAGCTGCTCCCCATTGCGCACGAGCCCGAGTAGGACCGTCTGCCACTCGCTGATATTGCTCTCGGTGAGAGCCTCACGCTTGTTGATGAGGAAGGTACGGCGAATATCGGCTAGTTCTTGCTCCCGAGCAGGCTTTGTGCGAAGCTCCTCCACCAGTTCCTCGATGAGGCGACAAGCCAAGGGAGCATTCTCCGGCTGCACAAGGGTCTCTAGGCGCAGGGAGACAAAGGGACGAGGCCCGGGACGATAGTCCATATAGAGGTAGGGGGAGTAGATGATCCCAGCCTCGGAGCGCAGACGAGCGATCAGACGTCCTCGCAGGAGCTCACGTAGCATCTTCAGCTGGAGGGAGGTGCGCAGGTCGGGGGTATAGCTCCCATAGTATATATTGTGTAGGAGGGTCTGATCGGCTTGGTCGGCCTCTAGGGTAATGACGGTCTCGGGACGAGAGGTGCGAAGGCCCTCCTCGGGATAAGGGCTCAGGGATCGGCGAGGAAGCCCTGCGAAGACATCGCTGATCTCATGGAGCATGTCCTCTAGGTCAAACCGCCCTACGACGACCACGGTCAGCCCCTCGGTCCGTGACCACTGATCTCGGTGATAGGCGACCATCCTATCCAGGCTCAGCGCCTGGATCTGCTGCCGAGTCTCGGGCTCACGCTGTGGCACGTACGTCCCCAGCACACTGTCGATGAGGCGGAGCATCCTGCGGTCAGGCTGTCGGTGTAGCATCTGCTCCAGCCGTGAGGGACGACCGACCTCACTCAGCTGTCCCTGACGAATGTCCTCGAAGTCTGCATAGGCACGCTCGGGACGAAGCATCTTCTCCCGCATCAGTCGTAGCAGAGGATAGGTCTCCTTGGTAGGAGCAGAGCCTAGGAGTGTCCCCCAGTCCATCGCCTCCGTGAGGGTCATCGAGACACCATGATCATATAGATAGCTCATGAGGCTATCACGGCTGGGGATAGCCTCGATCCCCCCGAGCTCCATGTAGGCAGCGAGCGAAGGTACCTGTAGCTGTAGGCTATCTGGTATGGCACGCAGACCTCGGGGCTGGTTGATAGCGATACGCACCAGCGAGTCGGCATCAGAGAGGGGGCGAAGGATGAGGCGAATCCCATTCGGCAGGAAAGCCTCTGTGACCCCAATCCCCTCGTACGTCCTGCGGGATAAGATGTGCGCCCGAGGCGTGCGCCCTGCGGTAAGGACAGCTGGCGTAGGGCTAAGCTTCTGCTGGGGCTTTTCCTCCTCCTTAGGGGTATAGCGAAGGAGCGAACGGCGGGTCTGAAGTCCCATCTGTATGGCCTGGCGTAGGCTCGCTGTCGTCGGGGGCTGTTGCCCCTTGAGCAGGGGATTATGGCTATAAGCTACGAGGGCATTCCCCTGCACGATACGCTGATACTCGGCCAGGTAGGGCAGGAGCTCCTCCACTCGTACCGCATCGATACGTTGGGAGAGCGACTTGACCTCATCGTCGGTCTTGAGGAAGAGGTCTCCATGCAGGATCTCGTCCACATAGTAGTCACACCAGCTGGAGGAGGGAGTAGCATCGCCTAGGGCGAAGAGACTGGCCTTGGCACGCTCCTTTAGTTCGGTGAGTTCTCGGGGGCTGATTGTCCCAGGACGCTGGAGCGCACTCAGGGCACTCAGGGCATGACGGATGTCACGGAGTAGGCTCATCGTCAGATCACCCTCTAGCGTGAGAGCCAGATGGCTAGTGCGCCCTAGATACCAGTAATCCGTGAGCTTCGCCCCCTGTATGAGGTCTGTGCGGTGTGCCCAGGCACGCAGTGCCATACGCTGGATGAGACTCTGCAGGAGCTCATCCTCTGTACGTGTGGGCGGGGTGCGATGGGGAAAGATAAGGTCTAGGGTAGCTGTCGAGAGGAGGGTGTCGGCTAGCGCAGAATGCGTGTACTCGGGGTCGTAGACCAGCTCCCCCTCCTCCAGAGGTGGGGCAGGTCGTGCAGGTAGGTCGGCAAAGGTCTTCTTCAGCAAAGCCTCCGTACGCTGAGGATCCACATCCCCCAGGATGACCACTGTCGCTAGGCTAGGTGTGTACCAACGCTCATAGAAGCGTCGTATGGTGCCCACCCGCACCCGGTCAATATCCTCTGCCGTACCGATGGGCAGGCTTCGCCCGTAGGCACCCCGACCGATCTTTAGGCTATAGAAGGAGTCGGGAGCCTCGTAGGCACGGATCTCCTCCCGGATGACACCTCGCTCCCGCTCCATAGCTAGACTATCCAGCTGTAGACCCGAGAGCCAGTCCCGCATAATCAGCATCGCAGAGTCTAGCACAGCCTTACCATCGAGCGGTAGGGACATCATATAGACGGTGCGGTCGTGCCCCGTCAGAGCATTGAGCCCGATCCCGTAGCGTACCCCGAGACTCTCGGTGTAGCGGGTGATTCCCTGCCCGGGGAAGTGCTTGCTCCCTGCGAAAGCCAGGTGCTCTAGGAAGTGCGCTACACCCTCCTCACCTGGCTCCTGCACACCGGAGCCAAGGCGAAGGACGAGACGGCACTCTGCCTTCTGCCGTGGCTCTGCATTGCGCCTAATGATGTAGCTTAGTCCGTTGGGTAGCTGACCTCGTGCCTCTTGGGCATGAGTATATCCTTCGCCGAGATTAAATGCACCGACGAGGATCAGGAGCCACAGCCATAGCCCCTGCCATCTCGATTGATCTTTATCTTGCATGTCGTCCTCTATCCACCTATCGTATATGAGGCGCTCGTAGTAGGGACGTATGGTGACACGTCCCTACTATGAGTACTATCATATATAAACGGCTGGGCTATACCTTTTTGTTGCCCTCGAGGACAAAATCCCTACTTCTTGGTAGTACCCTCCTTATTACTATCCGCCTCTAAGAGTTCGTAGCGGAAGGACTGCTCGAGTCCCCGATAGATGATCTCACGATCATCCACCTTGCCCGTAAGCGCTGGGCTAAGGAGGGTACGCAGGATGAGGTCGTTCATCGGACTGCGCTCTATGGCCTGCTGGTACTCATCACGATCGATCATACGCCAGTCGATAATCAGTCCGAGTCGCTGGCGCAGAATGAGGTTGAGCCAGATACGTCTCACAGGGCCATTACCAAAGAGGAAGGGGTGGGCAATATACATCTCCACGTACTTAGAGATGATCTCTCTAAAGGTACTCTCGGGCATACGATCAATGACGGGTAGGATTGCCTCAAGATACAGATACCCTGCGAAGCGGAAGGTGCCCCGATAGCTATTGACCTCACGTAGTCTACCCGCCTCGTCACAGAGGCCGTGGAAGAGTGCTCGGTGGATGGCACACAGCCCTGCGGAGGTACCGACCTCGATTTGGTCGATCTTCCCCGACTCGAAGAGCTGGATTGCTCGCTCCAAGGCTTGGGTATTAGTGTCACTAGTCTTCATTGCCTATGCTTAGATTTATAGTTTATAGATATATCTCCTACAAAGATAGAAAGATCAGCCATGCATCACTCCTCACCCTCCGCCATCACCTATCCCAGCTCCCCCAGCCCTACTACCGACCTCACAGCTCCACGACCTACCCCTGCCCTACTCCACCCAGCTCTACTACCCTCCATCCTGCCCCACGACCTACCCCTGCCGTACTCCACACAGCCCTACACCCACCTCACTGACCTACCACCTGCACCTGCCCTACTCACAGCCCTACGACCTGCACACGACCTACCCCACTACTCGGCTATCTATCCCAGATCCGCCTACCCTACCTATGTGCACACTGCTCCCTATCCACTCCTGCGCTCTCACCCGCTACACATACTATTACCATCCCGCACACACGTGCCACTCTCCACACCGCCCAGCCCATCTCCCCCACAGATGTACCATGCCACCTCTATATCCTATAGGCTCTACCACACAGCCCTACCTAGGACACCTCTATCCTCCATTTAGCTCAGTCCCTTTATTGGACTTATTAGACCTATTGGACTTATTGGACCTACCCCTACTCGGGCTAGGACAGGGCAGGTAGTAGGTGTAAAGGGCAGGTAGTAGGTGTAATAGGTGTAATAGGTCTAATAGGTCTAATAGGTGCAATAGGTCTAATACCTCCGTAGACCCCTCGGAGAAGCCCCGACCGCAGACCCTGCAGTGGACACCTACCCGCCCGCAGACCCTCCCGCAGAGCCTGCGGTGGACTCCTACCCGCCCTCCTACCCTCCCACAGAGCCACCACGGTGGTAGATACAGAGCCCTAGCACACATACTATCGTCGAGGGATAGTCGAGGGATATTAGACCTATTGCACCTATTGCACCTATTAGACCTATTAGACCTATTAGACCTATTAGCCCTACATCCCATCTCCCCCTACCCCTAGTCGCTCATCGCCCCCTTTCCGAGAGCCCTCCTAGGGGGACGTTGAGCCCCCTAGGAGAGGACTCTGCATGTCCTCTGTAATCACCTTACATAGGTGACTGGAACGATCATTATATGTTCGTCTACCCGCTCTCGGTAAGAGCGCAGTCATCACCTTACATAGGTGATTAGGGTGGATATTATATGTCCTCTATTTCCCTTCTCGACAAGTCCTAGCTCTGCCTCTCGTTATACCCGATACAGAGGATGTTAGAGGCGGTGAATCATTCATCCAGTGGCAGTGTGTACACCTCTCCTGCTGGGAGGCTGGCAGAGCGACATCGTGGAGAGCAGGCGCCCCCCTCGACAAGGTGATAGGTATCCCCTATGAGAGGTACAGAGCCTTCCTAGCGAGTAGTATCACAGACCGAACAGATACCATGTACCCGAGCTGGCGTATACCATATTATATACGCACGCGCGTGGGAGGGCTCAGCAGGTGTTGTGGAGACGGGGGTGGACTTTTTGCCACCTTGGGATAGGAGTACCCTTATTGACCTACCTTATTGTAGGTACTATCTGACAAAGATTATGTACTTTTGTAGCCATAATAATTTAACTAAACATATCATCAATCACGTGTTATGCCGAACATTATCACGATAAAGAAAGGACTGACGCTGAATCTGAAGGGGAAGGCTCAGGAGACTCAGCTTGCGCCCGCCGCAAGTGCTTCCTCCTATGCCCTCTCGCCTGATGATTACATCGGCTTTGTCCCTAAAGTGATCGTTCAGCCTGGGGATCGGGTGCTCGCAGGGGATACCCTCATGTACCACAAGCAGATCCCTGAGCTCAAGTTAACCTCCCCCGTCAGCGGGGAGGTGGTCGCTGTCCACCGTGGCGCTAAGCGCAAAGTGCTGAGCGTAGAGGTGAAGCCCGATACGACTATCGAGT
>ERZ772827.102-NODE-102-length-46549-cov-9.052028_pt1 | contig 46549 bp, 79 predicted proteins | sample MGYA00580850_ERZ772827 | MGnify/ENA primary metagenome ERZ772827 (study PRJEB29015, sample SAMEA2737950) | human oral metagenome | biome: human oral; feature: human-associated habitat; material: dental | place: China | collected 2145 ... | reverse complement strand
TATTTATAGAAAAACATTATACTAATTTTAATTTAATGTTAATGATTATATTTCTAAGTTTAATAATTTTAATTATTAAACTGGATTTTGTATCCAATAGAATGATGAAATATAATTTTAGTATATTTGATCATGAATTAAAAATAAATATAAGCAAAAGTAAAATATTAGATATATTTAAAACAATAATTATTTTGATTATAATTATTAGCTTAAAAATAAATATAATCATAATAACGGTTGTAATGTTTCTTCTTTTTAAACAAATTTGTTTAAAAGAGGATCAATTAGATAAAAGTAATAATATCTTTATCAATACTATTCAAAAGTAATAGTATAAAGATAGTAGAAAACGTGGAATTAGCTATGATATTGTTGATTGGAACAATAATAGCTACAAGTTGGATATTGAATAACAAAAAATAAGTAAAAATTTGAAATTTTGGTTATGTAAATTGTATAAAGATATGGGATGTATTAATATATATCTCATATTTTTTGTTTTAGATTAGGGTGTTAATAAGAAGTAGTATTATTAAATTTAATATTAATATAATTAAGGGGAAAAAATTGAAAAATAAAGAAAATAGTATATAATATATTTAAATAAAAATTTTTTTTAACCAATTGGTTGAATAAGGAGTTGATAAGTATGTTTGAAAAAATTAAGGAAAAAACAATTAAATTGTTTTTGGGAATGCTGAAAATGGAAGTGATAATAGTTTCCATTTTTATAATTGGAATGGGAACTTTAGAAGCTATTTATCTTATATTCTACTGTATTGTGGATTCGGTATTATGTATTGTTATAACTTCGAGTAATTTTAAATTTATCAGTAACATATTTCTTCTTTTATACATGATTTCAAGATTATTAATGTATATAATTGGGGGAGAAATATTGTTTTATTATTCAAAAATTATTATCTATAGTATTTTGATAATACTAACCATAATAGTAATGATAGTAGAAATGAATTATTATGAAGAAAGAGGTGAAGAAATATGATAGGAAAATTATATTATTATTTTTTTATTCTGATAGGCTATATGGCCTTGGAATATGACAATTATAATTAAATTAATTTTTTAAGTAGGAGATGATGATAAAGTGGATAAGAATTTTAAAAATAGACATAAAAGGGTAATAAAAGAAATTGAAATAAATAATTTATTTCGTTTATTGGGTTTAAAATGGCTAATAGTCATTTTAATTACAACAATATCGGAATTTGAATTATATTTAGGAATAATTGTGTGTTCAATTATTATATATGATTTCTATATAACAATAACAAAGAGAACAATTATCTTTAAAAAGATGGTTGACGTTGTTTTAATAATAATTTTTATTTTAAATATTATATTGTGTATAATATTTAAAATAGATGAAATTAAATTATTATTTTTAATATTTAGCATTATAGTGGAATTCATTGTGATGTTAAGAGAATTAAAATTATATAATAAGGTTAAGAACCTTTAATATAATTTTAATTTTCATTAAAGCATATAGGTATATTATATATCTATATGTTTTTTTAATATTCTAGTAATATCAAGGGATTACAGCTTTTTTTGATTTTTTTAAACTTTTTTTAGCAAACTACTTGACAGACTGCTAACTAAGGTATAAAATAATAGCAGTTAGAAAGATAGACTGCTAAAAAGGAGGAGAATGGAACTAGATAATAGGAAAGAAAAAATACTAAAATCTTTAATAGATGAATATATAGAAACAGCTGATCCTGTGAGTTCTACAGGCCTTATATCAAAATATCCGCTTAATATATCAAGTGCAACAGTTAGAAATGAAATGCTTGAACTTGAAAAAATGGGATATTTGGAAAAGCCGTATTCTTCTTCAGGAAGGGTACCATCAAAACTTGGTTATAGGTATTATGTGGATAAACTTATACTTGATGAAAAACTTAGTACAGAAGATCTTAAATTAATTAGAAAAAATTTAGGAAAAAAAGTTATAAATTTAGAGGAGCTGACAAAAATTACAACAGCAACAATATCTGAGATAACACATTATACAAGTATTGCTATAACCTCTAAAGATATAAAAGAGATAATAACAGCTGTAGAGTTTATAAGAATAGGTTTAGATACAATTATGGTCCTTATAATCACAGATAAAGGTCTTGTGAAAGAAACAATTATTAAATTTGATAAAGAACTTTCAGACAATATATTAACAGATTTAAGAAAATTATTTGCTAAAAGAATAATTGGGAAACCTTTAGAAATCATACCAAAATCTATAGAAAAATATATTAAAGAAGAAGTAGAGATAGGAATAGAGATTATAACTAAGATAATAGAAGAGATAAATAAGGTTATTCTACAAAATATGATATATATAGAAGGTGCAACAGAATCTTTTAGACTTCCAGAACTTTCAGATGATGAAGTTAAACATGAGTATATAAACATACTTAGTAATATTGATGAAATTGATAAGTATTTGGAAGATCAAGAAGGTAGAATAACAGTTAAAATTGCTGGTGAAGATACAAATGATCTTAAAAACTTTAGTATAATAACAGCAAGACCAAGTTTAGAAGGAAAAAACATTGGTAAGATTACTGTTATAGCTCCAAAAAGAATGGACTATAAGAAGGTGGTACTTACAATGAAAGAATTATTAAGAAGGATTGAAGAAGAAGGAGGTAAAATGTAATAATGACAGATGAAGAAAAAATGGCAGTAGAGCTAGATGAACAAATAGAAAAAGAGATGTGTACAGAGCTTGAAGAAAAAGATAATCTTCTTAAAGAAAAAGAAGAAAGATATTTAAGAATGTATGCAGAATTTGAAAATTACAAAAAAAGAACTGAAAAAGAAAAACAAAATACAGCATTACATGCAAAAGCAGATGTTGTAGAAATGCTTTTACCAGTTATTGACTCTATGGAAAATGCAATATCTATAGAAACAGAAGATGAAAACTTGAAACAAGGTATAGGTCTTATGTTTGAACAGATTAAAATATTTTTAGAAAAAAATCAAGTTGAAGAAATAGGGGAAGTAGGAGAAGAATTTAATCCAGAACTTCATGATGCAATTTCAATACAAGAAGCAGAAAATGCAAATTCTGGAGAAATAATTTCAGTATTTAGAAAAGGTTACAAGATTAAAGATAAAATAATTCGCCATGCTATGGTAATTGTAGCTAAATAATAATATATGTACAAAAGATAAATGAAATGATATATAGATTTTAATAAAATATATAGTTATAAAAAATTAATTAAGAAAAAATAAAAATAAAAAAATAAAATAATTAAATAAGTTAAATAAAAATTAAATAAAAATAAAAAAATAGGAAAAGGAGATAATTAATATGGGAAAAATAATAGGAATAGACTTAGGAACAACAAATTCATGTGTATCTGTTATGGAAGGTGGAGAAGCAGTAGTAATACCAAATGCAGAAGGAGATAGAACTACACCATCTGTAGTAGCATTTACAAAAAATGGAGAAAGACTTGTAGGACAAATAGCTAAAAGACAAGCTGTTACAAATCCAGACAATACAGTAATATCTATAAAAAGAGATATGGGAACAAACAAAAAAGTAACAATAAATGGTGAAGAATTTACACCACAAGAAATATCTGCAATGATACTTCAAAAATTAAAAACAGATGCTGAAAACTATTTAGGACAAAAAGTTACAGAAGCTGTTATAACAGTACCAGCATATTTTAGTGATAGCCAAAGACAAGCAACAAAAGATGCAGGTAAAATAGCAGGATTAAATGTACTTAGAATAATAAACGAACCTACAGCAGCAGCACTTGCATATGGTGTAGATAAAGAAAATAAAGAACAAAAAGTATTAATCTATGACTTAGGTGGAGGTACATTTGACGTATCAATACTAGAAATAGGTGATGGTGTATTTGAAGTTTTAGCAACAAGTGGTAATAATAAACTTGGTGGTGATGACTTTGATGAAAAAATAATAGAATTTCTAATAGCAGAATTTAAGAAAGAACAAGGAATTGATCTTGCAAAAGATAATATGGCAATGCAAAGATTAAAAGAAGCAGCAGAAAATGCTAAAAAAGAATTATCACAAGCAGGACAAACAACAATTAACCTACCATTTATAACAGCAGATGCTAATGGACCAAAACATATGAATATAACTTTAACAAGAGCTAAATTCGAAGAATTAATTAGACCATTAGTAGAAAAAACATTAGAACCAGTTAATCAAGCATTAAAAGATGCTAAACTATCTTCATCAGATATTGATCAAGTATTACTTGTTGGTGGATCAACAAGAGTACCATTAGTACAAGAAGAAGTTAAAAAGATAACAGGAAAAGAACCACATAAAGGTATAAACCCTGATGAATGTGTATCACTTGGTGCATCAATACAAGGTGGTGTATTATCAGGAGAAGTTAAAGATTTAGTATTATTAGATGTTACTCCATTATCACTTGGAATTGAAACATATGGTGGAATATTTACTAAATTAATTGAAAGAAATACAACAATACCAGCTAAGAAATCACAAGTATTCTCAACTGCAGAAGATGGACAAACATCTGTTGATGTTCACGTACTTCAAGGTGAAAGACAAATGGCTGCAAACAATAAAACATTAGGAAGATTCCAATTATCAGGAATAGTACCAGCACCAAAAGGTGTTCCACAAATCGAAGTTACATTTGATATTGACGCAAATGGTATAGTTCACGTTTCAGCTAAAGATAAAGGTACAGGAACAGAACAAAAAATAACTATAACTTCAAGTACTAACCTTAGTGAAGAAGATATAGATAAAGCTATAAAAGAAGCAGAAGCACATCAAGCAGAAGATAACAAGAGAAAAGAACAAATTGAAGCTAAGAATAATGCAGAAAGTTTAATATACTCAAGTGAAAAAACACTTCAAGAATTAGGAGATAAGATATCTTCAGAAGAAAAAGCAACTGTAGAAACAGAAATAGCTAACTTAAGAAAAGAACTTGCAACAGAAGATGTTGAAAAGATTAAAGAAGCAACAGAAAAATTAACAAAAGCATTTTACCAAATATCTGAAAAATTATACAAAGATGCAGGTGTAAATCCAAATCAAGGAAATGCAGGTAATGCTGGAGAAGAAACAATCTATGATGCTGAACAATCTGATAATAACAACTAATATTTCTAATAAATGTGATGATCTTAAATATATAATATAATATATAGTGTTAGAGGAAGGGAAGATTCCCTTCCAATAATATTATTAAAAGTAGAATCAATAGATAAAAGAGAAAGGTTAAATATGAGCAAAAAAGATTATTATGAAATATTAGGTGTTGAAAAAACAGCAACAGCAGATGAGATAAAAAAAGCATATAGAAAACTTGCAAAAAAATACCATCCAGATGCAAATAGTGATAATAAGGAAGAGGCAGAAAAGAAATTTAAAGAAATAGCAGAAGCATATGAAGTATTGTCAGATGATACGAAGAGAAAACAATATGATAATTTCCGGACATGCAGGAACTGACCGGAGGAGCTCGGAGGATATTACTCATATGGAGGAGCAAGCCGGATTTTCAGATTTTGATTTTTCATCTTTTACTAATGGATTTGGTGGTATAGAAGATATATTTGATATATTTCGGTGGAGGATTTGGATCAAGAAGATCAAGAAGAGAAGATCCTAATGCACCAAAAGCACGGTAGAAATATGCAAATAGGGATAACTATTACATTTAAAGAAGCATATGAAGGAGTAAAAAAGAAAATAACATATTCTAGAATGGAAGAATGTGATAATTGTAATGGTACAGGAGCAGAAAAAGGAAGTAAGGTAGAAACTTGTAGTACATGTAATGGAAAAGGTGTAGTACAAGAAGTTACAAGAACAATACTTCGGAGATGCAGTTACACAAAAAACTTGTTCTAAATGTTCTGGTAAAGGTAAAATAATACATGAACATTGTCATACATGTTCACGGAAGTGGATTTGTAAAAAAACAAGTAGAATTAGAAGTAGAAATACCATCAGGTGTTGATGATCAGAATGTTATAATTTTAAAGGGCAAGGGAGAAGTTCGGAAAAAACGGAGGACCAAATCGGAGATTTAGAAGTTGTTGTAAGTGTTAAATCAGATAGAATATATGAAAGAAAAGGTAATGATATATATATGACAATACCTATATCATATACAAAAGCAGTACTTCGGAGGAGATATAGAAGTTCCACTTGTAACAGGAGAAAAAGAAAGATACAAGATCAAGGAAGGAACAAAAAATGGTTCTAAATACAAAATAAAAGGTAAGGGATTTAAACATCCAAATTCAAATACACAAGGAGACTTATATTTTGTAATAGAAATAGATGTACCATCAAAGATAACTAAAAAACAAAGAGAACTTTTAGAAGAATTATCTAAAACAATGGGAGAAGATATTCCACCAAAGAAAAAGAATTTCTTTGAAAGTATATTTGAATAATTAAATAAAATACAATTAAAGTGAATTAAAGCTAATATGATATTATTTCATATTAGTTTTTTTACTAGATTGTAAAAAAATGATTAAAAAAGTGTTTCAATTATTTGTTTGAATTGAAAATTTTTAAAAAAAGTTGTATTATATATGTGATGTTAAAAGTAAAAATTCTATTAAAAGGAGAAAGAATTATGAAAAAGATTAAAGCCTTTAAAATAAATAGAATATTAATGGAGATGAAAAAAGCCAAAGAAATGTTTGTGATTTCTTGTGGCTTTTTGTGCTATTTGGTAGATAAAAAGAGAAATTATATATTATTCTTAAGGTTAAGAAATTAAAATAGGTTATGAAGAATATTTAAAAATGAATTAGAAATAATAAAATATATTAATTATTAAACTAAAGTAGGTGAAAATGTTAAAATTAGAGAATGTTTGTAAAAGATATGATAGAGAAATATTGAAGAATTTAAATGTGGAGTTTAAAGAAAATAAAATTAATTATATATATGGTAGAAATGGTATAGGAAAAACAACATTGTTTAAATGTATAGTGGGTTTAGAGGATTTTGAAGGAAAAATAGAAGGGTTACCAGAAAGAGAAGAGATATACTATATAGAAGAAGGAAATCCATTATATAATAATTTATCTGGGATGGATAATATTAAGCTATTAACATCTAAATATGATAAGAATGAAATATTTAATATTAGTCGGTGAATATTTAGATAGAAAGATATTAAAAAGAAAAGTTGGAACATATTCTCTTGGACAGAAAAAGTTATTATCGCTTATAATATTAAAAATATTAAAGCCTAAATTAATAATTTTAGATGAATTTAAGAATGGACTTGATTTTGAGAATTTTGTTAAATTAAAAAAATTTTTAATAGAAATAAAGAAAGATAGTCTTATACTTTTATCAGGACATGATATACAATATATAGAATTTTCGGATGAAATTTTTAAACTTGATAATATGAAATTAGAAAAAATAGATAAACAAAAATTATATGAAGAAATAGAAAAGATAGGATAAATTACTATGATAAAAGAAATAATAAATGAATTATATTATCAAGTTAAAAGTTATATGATATTTATTTGCATGATAGTAGTTATAGGTTGTAGTATTTATGTAGGATATATGCAAATAAAAAATGTGGAAAGTTCTTATGATATAGTAAAGACAGTTAAAGAACAAGTGAAAGATATTAGTGAAGATGCTTTAGAACAAAATTCTGAAAGTGTGTTGAATGAAGTTATACAAAAATACTATTCAAGTAAGGTGGCTTTAAATAAAGAAAATGCAATAAATCAATATTTTTCTTCAATTATGATATTTGCAATAATTATTATAATGTCTATATATACAATGTCTGTGCGGACTATATGATATTAATAATAATATGATTAAGTTAAAGTTAATAAGAAAAGGGTATTTAAAATATAATATTTCAAAAATAATTTCATGTATAATTGTTATGATATTAATGATAATTGTTGGGATAATATCATATATGATAACAATAGAAGTGTTAAAGAATAATTTATCAGGTGTTAAATTAGATAATTTAGGATTAAAAGAACAGGAAGTATTAAATTTATACTATAATGTAGATTACTTTAAACAAATTATATATGTTATAGGATTTAATATATTATTTATATATATTATATATTCACTTATAATATCAATAAGAATGAAAGCTTTGATCAGTGGGATTCTTATAATATATTTAATATTATGTCCGATATTTACAGTATGGGATATAAGAAATCAAATGTTTAATATTTCCATGAACATATTTAATTTATCTTCGAGTACATTTATAGTGGAAGGTTCATTTAAGATAGATAAACAGTTTTTTAAACATACAATAATAACTGTAGGAATATTAATATTATTATTTACAGTATTATTAATATATATTAAGAAGAAAATATATAAAAGAATAAATGAAAGTTAAAAAGGGAGGAATTTAAAATGAATAGAAAAATAAAATTTAAAATATATTTTGAAATAATAATTACAATTATAATGATAGGATTACTTGGTATAAATGCTAATGCAAGTACAATAAAAAATGAACATGCTGAAAAAATATCAAATAAAGCTTATGAAGAATTCAAAAAAGGAATTGAAACTAACACATTAATTGAAAATAACAAGAAGAGTTTAAAGGCTATGAATTCATCAGGAGATAAAGAATATAGATTTTATAGAGGGAGTTTTCTTGCTTGGTCTAGAGATCATATTAGATACCAATATTCAGGTGGAAGAATAAAAGGATCTTGGGGATGGCAAGAAACAGGTGCAGTATGGCCTAATGAAGTACAAAAAAAAGGAATATATAGAATAGGTCCAACTGGAGGTTGGTCTGAAAAATGGTTAGGTAATAAAAAATTAATAGGACATAATCCAATAACAGGAAATATAATATTTGGAACAGATTGGCTGGATTATTTTAGAGTAAATGCTAATGGACAAGCATGGAAAGAGTAGTAATTTAAAAAGAGAGGAAATATATGTTTAAAAATATAAAAAATGAACTATATTATCAATATAAAAGCGGAATTATATTAGGTCTTTTAATTTTCATACTTTCTTGTAGTATTTTGACAAGCGGTATACAAATATATACTATAAAAAGTTCGTATGATGGGATAGTTAGGATAAATAAAGAAATTGCACTAGAAAATAAAGATGAAGTACTAAAAGAGAATATTACTAGAAGCACATATTATAATGAAAAATATAAAATAGACATTAAAAACCATTTAGGAACTTACATATCATCATTTGGTAAAGATCTTTTGATAATAGCAATATGTGTATATGCAATTACAATAAGTTTATATGATTTTGAAAAAAAGACAATAAAATATAAGCTTATAAATATAGGGTATTTAAAAACAAATATTTCTAAATTAATATCTATAACAATAATAACTGCTATTTCAGTAACATTTGCATTATTAACATATATTATAATAACAGAAATATTAAAATATGGAATTAATTTTAAAGAAATGAATTTAAATAAAATAGGTTTTAATGAGAAACTTATAGAGAGTTCAAGTGAACTTAATATATTATATCAATTGTTATATATTTATGGATATACGATATTTTTCACATATATAGCTTACTTTATATCACAATTGGTATTTAATAAAACGGCATCATATATATGTATAATAATATATTTTCTTGCTATACCACAATTTAGTGTTTGGGATATTAAAAATCAAATGGTAAATGTATTATTCAATATTGTAAAAGGTTCAAAAGAAAATTTTATAATGTCAAAAATTATAATTGATAATAATTTAACCAGTCATATTATGATTACAACAATTTCTTTAGTGTTTTTAATGATATTGTTTATGATTCTAAATAAGAGAAGATTTTATAATAAGCAAAATAGAGTTTAGTAAGTTAATATTAATATATAAAAAATAATAATAGAATTAATTTAGAATATGTACAAAAAAATTGTACATGTTCTTTTTTATTTTATTTCAATTAAATTCTCTATTAATTCTATTTCTTATTTGATAATATAATAATATATTGTTTGTAGGAGAGAATTATATGAAAAATATGATATGTGAAGAAATAAAAGAACAGTGGAGAGGTAAAATAGTAGGTATACTAATTATAATAGTATTTTTGTTTAGTATAAGTGAAGGTGTTTTAGAGGTATATAACTTAAAAAACTTATATAATAATATACAAAAGGTTGTAGAAGATAAAAAAGAAACAGATTATGGTTTAATACAATATGAACAAGACGAATATAATAGGAAAAAAGAAAGTATATATTTACAAAATCTTCCAAATACATATTTTATTAAAGAAATAGCAGTACTTACTACAATAATAGCTATATATACTGCTATTATCACATTTAAAGATATAAAAAATGATAAGATTAAAGAAAAGATAGAGAAAAATGGATTTTTAAAAACTAATTTATCTAAGATAATATCAATATTACCAACGATGATTCTTGTAATTGTTATAGGACTTGTAAGTTATATGGTTGCTGTAGAATCTACAAAACTTATAATAGGTATAAATAAGATGAATTTAAGTAATATAGGTCTTTTAGATAAAAGTATATTAAATTTAAGTTATAGTATAAATTATATATATCAAGCTTTTATAGTGATTTGTTTTAATATATTATCTATATATATAGTATATGGAATGATAATATACATGCCATATGAAATTTTAATATATATATTTATAATTTCAGATATATTGTTTATAAGAGGATATACAAATATAATTATGTATTTAAAAAATATATTTGTAATATCTGAAAATGTAAAAAATACAAATAATATAACAGGGGTAGCTGTAGTATATATAGTATTTACAATTGTTGCAACACTTGCAATAATGGAAAATAAGAAATATTTTTATAAAAAAATAGGATTAGATAAGGGATAAATAGTGAGAGTAAATAAGATTGTAGAACTTGTATTAAAAGAGATAAAAGAACAATTTAAGAGAAAATATATAATTGTGTTTTTAATTATGATATCTATTATTAGTGTAGGTGTAGGGATAACACATATTATAGATTTAAAAAGTTCATATGATGAGATACGGGAAGACATATAATAAGTTAGAAGAAAATACAAGTAAAGAAAAATTGGAAAAATTAAAAGAGAATATTAATAAGTATTATATTTCTAAAGCAGGATTAAGACTAGAAAATCAGGTGAATCAATATATTTTAGGAACAACTCTTTTTATACTATATATACTCCGGAATATATACTGTATATATATCTAAATATGAAAAAGATGAAGATATATCAGAAAAAATAGTTAAGCATGGATATTACAATATACATTTTTCTAAAATAATATCAATTATATTAACAATGATATTTCGGAATAGCTTTAGGAATTGTGTTATATATATTTACAACATTATTACTTAAAATTAGTATGAATATAAATAGTATAACGCTTTTAAATGTTGGGATAGAAGAAGAAAATGTTAATATACCGCAAAATGTTAATTATTTTAACCAAATATTATTTTTATTATCATTTAATATATTATATATATACATAATATATATAATATCATTATTAACTAAGAAGAAAATATATCTATATATTATTATAATATCATATCTTATCATAACTTCTGTAAAGAAAGAGTGGAGTATATTAAGACATATATTAAATGTGCCTGTTAATATTTCGTTTAATCCAATTGATAATTCTATGGGAATAGATAATTTAAATGAGTTTATTTATTTTCTAAGAATGATAGTTTTTTGTAGTATAATAATCACATTTGGAATTATATTAATGAAACATGATAAAAAGAAAAAAAGAGATAAGGAAAAAATTAGAAATTAGAAAATAAAAAAAGATAAAAAGAATATAAATATATTAGTAATACAGCTTAAGATTAACATATAACATATATAATTATTGGAAGAAAGTTAGTTTTTAAGGTGTATTTTTATATATAATATTAATATGTTAATTGCTTTAAAAAAGATAATATATATGATAATATATATATGAAATGTGTAAATTTGCTTTTAGGAGATTTAAATGACAAAAGATGAACTAAAAAAGAGAAAGAAAAGATTTATTATAATATTAATAATTACAATAATATGTTTTGTTATAAACATGATTGAATGTATAATAAAAAGAAATATTGAAACTATTAATATTATAAATTTTGTAATAGTTATAATAGGTATATTATTAAATTTACTTGTTATAATATATATAAATAAGATGGAAAAAAATTTAGAAAATAAAAAAGATATTGAGAATAAGAAGAAAAGTAAAAATAGAGAGTAAGACAATATGATGATTTTAAAATTAATAATAGCAATATTATTTGCTATTTCAACATTATTAGTATTTGATACAAGAAATATAGTAAAAAGATATTTTATAAATGAAGATAGGAATAAAACAGTGTTTAGACTAAGGATATTAGGATATATACTTATAGTAATATCAATATTTTTAGTATGTACATATGTTATATAAATATAAAGATAAATAATATATAGATAAAGAAAAAAAGAGTAGATAAAGGGGAGATATGGACAAAAGAAAAAAAAGTTTAAAAATAACAAAAGATATAAGGAATGTAAAGAATAATAAAAAAGAAGAAAAGATAATAGTTACATATAATAATAAAGAATATGAATTTGATGGAGAAGAATCAATATTAGATACTTTTAAAAGTATTATAGAAAAAGATAAAAATATACTTGCTATAAGATATGGTAATAGTATAAGATCACTTAAACATGTACCTAAAAAATCAGGGGTACTTAAGTTTTTAGATATGAGATCTGAAGATCGGAAAAATGATATATATAAGAGGAGCATTATATGTGCTTTGTATGGCAATTAATAGATTATATCCAAATGCTAAAATACGTACAGAATATCAACTTCATAATGCAATGTATATAAATATTACAAATCTAGAATTAACAGAAGATATGATAAAAGACATAGAAAATGAAATGAGAAGTATAGTTAATAAAGATTATGAGATAATAAAAAAAGCATTTACAAAAGATGAAGCAGAAGAATTTTATATGAAAAATAGATCATTAAGAGGAATGCTTCAAAAAGATGTAAAAAATGAAGTTAAACTATATTTTTGTGACCGGATATTTTAATTATTTTTATGGTGTAATGCCAATATCAACATCTAGGATAAAGGTATTTAAACTTGAAAAATATCAAGAAGGAATATTGCTTAGATATCCAGATTCTGAAGTTGATTTAGATAAAATAGGTGAATTTAAACAAAATAATAAACTTAAAAAGGCACTTGACGAATATAATAATATATATTCACTTTTAAAGGTAAGTACAATACATCAATTAAATAAAATTATAAAAGAAAATATGAAAGATGTAATATTACTGTCAGAGGCACTTCATGAAAAGAAGATTGCTGAACTTTCAAATGAAATTTTAAAGAAAAAAGATGTTAAGATGATACTTATAGCAGGACCATCATCATCTGGAAAAACTACATTTGCAGGTAAATTAACAACAGCATTAAGACTTTCAGGTATAAAGCCTGTAATGATATCTGTAGATAATTATTTTGTAGAAAGAAAAGATACACCACTTGATGAACATCGGAAATTATGATTTTGAAGATATAAATGCTATAGACATACCACTTTTTAATGATCATTTAGAAAAGCTTCTTAATGGTGAAGAGGTAGAGATGCCAACATTTAACTTTAAGGTAGGTAAAAAAGAATATTCAGGTAAAAAAATTAGGTTAAAGGAAGATGAAATATTATTATTAGAAGGTATACATTGTTTAAATGATAAATTAACAGAAAGAATTGATAAAAAGAACAAGTATAAGATATACATAAGTGCACTTACAACACTTAATGTAGACTATTTTAATAGAATATCATCAACAGATACAAGACTTATAAGAAGGATTGTAAGAGATTACCATACAAGAAATTATACAGCTAAACATACACTTAAAATGTGGTATTCTGTAAGAAGGGGAGAAAAGAAAAATATATTCCCATATCAAGAAGAAGCAGATTATATGTTTAATTCATCAGTTATTTATGAAATAGCGGCACTAAAAAAACATATTGTTCCATTATTAGAAGAAATAACAGAAAAAGATGAAGAATATAGTGAAGCAAGAAGACTTCTTGCATTCTTACAATATTTTGAAGATATTGATGATAATTTAGTACCAAATAATTCACTTATAAGAGAGTTTTTAACAGGAAGTATTTATGAGCTTTAAGATGATAGATGAAGAATTTAAATGTGAGAATTGTGGTAAAGAGGTTAAAAAACTTCGGATATACAGCAAGAGATCACTGTCCATATTGCCTATATTCAAAACATTTAGATATTTTTCCAGGAGATAGGAAAAATGAATGTAAAGGACTTATGAAACCTATAGGATATATGAAGAAGAAAAAAGGAGAGGTTATATTATATAGGTGTATAAAATGTAATGAAGAACATACAAATATAATTGCAGTAGATGATGATATAGATAAAATAATAGAATTATCAACAAAACCAATAGAAAGAAGAGATTAAATATGAAGCTAAAAGAAAGTATTATATTGAAACTAAAAGACATATTAAAAGATATTAAGAATGAATATAACATAATAGGTGACATAGATATAGACTTAAGAACAATTGTAGAAAAAAGTAAGGCAAGCAGTTCAGATTTTTCAATTACATGTTTTGCACTTGCAAAAATTTTAAAGAAGTCACCAATAGACATAGCAAATAGGATTGCAGAATCTTTAGAAAAAGAAAAAATTGAATATATTGATAAAATAGAAGTTATAAATGGATATGTTAATATTTTCTTAAATAGAAGGTATATCATGTTTAGTGCATTAGAAAATTCTAAAAAAGAAAATATTGGATATAATAAGGAAAATGAAGGAAAAGTAGTTGTAATTGATTATTCATCACCTAATATTGCAAAACAATTTCATATAGGACATTTAAAAACAACAGTAATAGGTGGAATGTTTGCAAAATTATTTAAAACACTTCGGCTATAAAGTGGAAAGTGTAAATCACTTAGGAGATTATCGGAACACAATTTCGGAAAACTTATAGAAGGATATAATTTATGGAAAGATGAATATACTTTTGATAAAAATCCGATAGAAGATTTGACAGATATATATGTAAGAATAAATAAGCTATGCCGGGGAAGATGAAAAAGTATTAGAAAAATGTAGAGATAATTTTAAACTTTTAGAAGAAGGTGACCGGAGAAATGACTAGAATCTGGAAAAAGTTCATAGATCTTAGTTTAAAAGAATTTAACAGAATATATGATTATTTAGATGTTCATTTTGATAGTTATAGAGGAGAATCAGCATATTCAAAAGATATGAAAAATGTAATAAAACTTTTGGATGAAAAAGGAATAATACAAGTTTCAGAAGGAGCTAAAGTTATAGACTTAGAAGATGAGGGCTTAGGATTTGCACTTGTTGAAAAATCAAATGGATCTAGTATGTATATAACAAGAGATATAGCAACATATTTATATAGAATTAAAACATATGACTTTACTAAAGCATTATATGTAGTAGGTTCAGAACAGATATTGCATTTTAGACAATTATTTGCAATAATGAAAAAGCTTGGAATAGATAAAAAATATTTAGAAGGATCAAAACATATACCATATGGAATGGTTAGTCTTCCAACAGGTAAAATGTCTACAAGACTTCGGAAATGTAGTAAAAGTAGAAGACCTTATAAAAGAATGTATATCAAGAACAAAAAAAATTCTAGATGAGAAAAATGAACTTACAGAAGAAGAAAAAAATGTGGTTGCTAAAAAGGTAGGGGTTGGAGCATTAATATTTTCAAATCTTTCAACAACCCTTATAAAAGACAGTGTGTTTGTATGGGATAATGTATTAGATTTTACAGGAGATACTGCACCATATATACAATATGTAAATGTAAGAATAAACAGTATACTTAAAAATATAGAAGAAATATATAATGAAGATATTTCTAAGTTAAAAGAAAACATGGATAAAAACTTAAAAAATATATTTGAAAATATAGATAAAGAAATAATTAATTCAGATGAAGTATATAATATATTTAAAAAAGTTTATGAATTTGAAGAAATATTAGAACAAACAGCAGAAAAATATGAACCAAGTATACTTACATCATACTTGTTAGAACTAGCAAAAGCTTTTAATCAATATTATAATAAATATAGAATAAGTACAGATGATGTAAATTTAAGAGAACTTGGAATTATTGTATGTATTATTACAAGTAAAATTTTAGTAAAAGGAATGAATATTTTAGGTATTGAAATGCCAGAAAAAATGTAAGAGGAATATATATGAGAAATCGTAGAAGAGATGAAAATTTTGAAGAGAGAAAAAGAAGAAGAGCTGAGAATAGCGAGATCTTAAGGCAAATAGCAGAAAAGTTTGAAACAGGGGAAGAGTCAGCATCAGTAAATAAATTTAGTGGTGATATAAATATATCTAATATGGCTAAAGATCAAGAAAAAAATGAAATAGAAAATAGTTTTGATATTATAGCTAAAATGATGGAAAATAGGATAAATGAAAAAAATAGTGTAGATTTTACTGAAAAATCATTAGATATATTAGATATAACAGGTAATTTGAAAAAAAATAATGTAGATATTGTAAAAGATAATAATAATGAAGAGAAAGTATCTAATAATAATAGTATTTATGGAAGAAAATTTGAAGTATCTGATGAACAAAAAAAAGCTTTAGAAGATTTCTTTAGTTTTAATAGTAAAAAAGTGGAATATGGTGAAGATGTACATATGTCTAAAAAAGACAGAAATCGTTTTCGGAAAAGGAGAACAAGTAAGAGGATATTCTAGAAAAGAAAAAGAATTATCACCTAAACTTAAAGAAGAAACTGTTCTTACAAACTTATTATTAGAAGAAAGTGAAGTTGCAATAGATGAAGAAGAAGCTAAGAAGTTTGGAATAGATTCTAAAAATTTAGAATATGGAAATAATATTGCATCAGAAATATATTTAGAAAAAGATAAAGAAAATCAAAAAGATAATGATAAAGTTAAAATAGAAGACATAGATATAGAAGGAAAACCTATATCTGCAAAAAAAGAGGTATTAGAAAATATTCATGATGAAGGAACAAAAGTAGTACATGAAAAAAGGAATATATTATATATGTCTCTTATGATAATAGAAGTTATATTACTAATTTTAGTTGTATCATATGCTATAATACGTGTGAAAAAACCAGAAATACTTAAATATTTCACTTTTATACCAGTAGAAAAAGTACTTGCTTTAGATAAAGTCAAAGAAGAAAAAACTGGTAATAATGGCTCTACAGATAAAAATGGAGTTAAAATAGCAGAAGAGGAATCAAAATATAATATAATTTTAAAAATAGATGGAAAAGAGTATAAGGTTGTGAATAATGCTAAAAAAATAGCAGAAAATGTTGTATTATTAGGAACAAGAACAGAAATTGATCCAGAAAAACAACACCTTTCAATAGCATCAGAAAATGTAGAAGGAAGACTTCAAAATTTAGATAAGTTAAAAAAAGGAGAAAAAATAGTACTTGTAATAAATGGGAAAGAATATACATATGAAATAAATAGTGTAAAGACGGTAGATTCAGATTCAGTAGATAAGATAGAAGATAAGAATAAGAAAGAATTAACAATAATTACAAATGCAGAAGAAGGAAAAAGAGTAATAATATATGCAAAATAATAATAAAAAAAATTATGATATTATAAATGTAAAAAGGTTTAAAGAGTTAATACAAATAAGAAAAAATAATATAAAAATGAAAAAAGCACACCGGAGTGCTTATTTTCATATATCTAATAATATATATTATAATTAGCTTAAATTCTGTTATATCATATGGTCTTACAGAAAATGATATAATAGGTGATTTAGATATAAAAATAAATGTGCGGAGAACAGAAAGAATTATCATATTCATTAGACAGAAGATATATACTTCAAATAGATACTATAAAAAAAAGTAATAATTCTGTAGGAATAATAAGATCATATACATCTGAAAGTTCACCAAATAAGACTTTTTTAGAGATAAAAGGTATATCTAAAGGGACTACAGAACTTACAATATCATATAATTATGCAATAACAAATAAGATAATAGATAAATATTCATTAGCAGTAAAGAAGGTAAAAATAGAAGTAGTTGATAAAAATGCAAATACTAATAATGAAAAAAATGTGCAGTTATCAAATACTAATAATAATATAGAAGGAAAGTTAGAGACAACCAATATAGATAAGAAGAGTGGAAATATATCTCAGAATATAAACAATGATGATGGTAAAGCAAAAGAAGAAAAAGATAGTATAAATAAAGAAGAAACAAATATTGTATTAGAGAAAGAAGATATAAATTCGGTATTTGAAGCTATAGATAAAGATATAGAACAAGAACAAAAGAAAGAAGAAGACAAAGAAAATTTAGAAAAATTAAAAACAGAAGAATATATATTTAGAAATATAGCAATAATTATAACGATAATAGCAGTAATAATACATGTATGTAAATATATTAAATTTGAAAGATAAAAAGATTGGGGAATATATTAAAAATGGAATATATAAAAATAAGGGGAGCAAAAGAACATAATTTAAAAGATATAGATGTTAATATACCTAAAAATTCTTTAGTTGTTATAACAGGAGTATCAGGGTCACGGAAAATCATCACTTGCATTTGACACAATATATGCAGAAGGACAAAGAAGATATATAGAAAGTTTGTCAGCATATGCAAGACAGTTTTTAGGTACAATGGAAAAGCCTAATGTAAGACATATAGAAGGGCTTTCACCATCTATTGCAATAGAACAAAAAACAACATCAAATAATCCGAGATCAACAGTTGGAACAGTAACAGAAATATATGATTATTTAAGACTGCTATATGCAAGAATAGGAAAAATGTATTGCCCAATATGTTCAAGACCAATTGAAAAACAATCTGTTGATCAAATTGTAGAAAAAGTATTAAATTTTGAAGAAGGAAAAAGAATACAAATACTTTCACCAATAATAAGAGATGAAAAAGGAGAACATAAGAAAACTCTAGAAAATATACAAAAGATGGGATTTGTAAGAGCTATAATAGATGGAGAACAAAAAGACCTATCTTTTGATGAAATATCTTTAGATAAAAATAAGAAACATAATATTGATATAGTTGTAGATAGACTTGTTATAAAAGAAGGAATACGTACAAGACTTGCAGAATCAATAGAAATAGCAATGAAACATGCAGATAACAATGTTATAATAGATGATTTAAAAGAAAAACACAAATTTAGTCGGAAATTATGCATGTCCAGAACACCGGAGGAACATATACAGATATAAACCCAAGATTATTTTCATTTAATGCACCACAAGGAGCTTGTGAAAGTTGTCTAGGTATAGGACATCTTTTAAAAATAGATCCAGAAATGATAATTCCAGATAAAGAAAAAACATTATATGATGGTGTAAAAGCATTTGGAGCAAGTACAATGATGAAAAACGATACTGTAGCAAAAATGTATTTTGAAAGTGTAGCAAAACATTATGGAATTAAAATAAAAGGAGTAAAAATTAAGAACTTACCTGAAGATTTTATAAATAAGATATTATATGGAACAGGAACAGAAATAATTGAGTTTGAATATTCAAATTCAAGAGGGACAAGAAAATTTGAACAACCTTTTGAAGGGGTAATACCAATACTTGAAAGAAGACATAATGAAACAAAATCAGAAGGTGCAAGAAGATTTTATGAAATGTATATGAGACAAATGCCATGTCATGTATGTGAAGGAAAAAGACTAAAAAAGGAAGTTTTAAATATATTTGTAGGTGATAAAAATATATATGAACTTACAATAATGAGTATTGAAAATATACTTAAATATTTAAAAGAACTTAAACTTACAGAAACAGAAAAGATAATTTCAGAAGAAATATTAAAAGAATTAAACAAGAGATTAACATTCCTATTAGATGTAGGACTTCGGATATTTAAGTTTAGCAAGACAGGCAGGAACATTATCAGGGCGGAGAAGCACAAAGAATAAGGCTTGCAACACAAATAGGTTCAGGACTTACAGGGGTATTATATATATTAGATGAACCAAGTATACGGACTACACCAAAGAGATAATGATAAATTACTTCGGAACATTAAGAAAATTAAGGAATCTTCGGAAATACAGTAATTGTAGTAGAACATGATGAAGATACGATGAGAGAAGCAGATTATATTTTAGATATAGGGCCTGTAGCAGGGAGAAATGGTGGATATTTAGTAGCAGAAGGAACTATTGATGAAATAATGAAAAATGAGAATAGTATAACAGGTAAATATTTATCAGGTGAAAAAGAAATAGAAGTTCCTAAAAAAAGAAGAAAAGGTAATGGTAAGAAAATATCAATAGTTGGAGCAAAAGAAAACAATTTAAAAGATGTATCTGTAGATATACCACTTCGGAAAGATGGTATGTGTAACAGGGGTATCAGGCTCACGGAAAATCATCCCTTATAAACGAGGTTATGTATAAGGGAATATATAAAGAACTTAACAATACATTTATGAATGTACGGTAAATGTATGAAAATAACTGGAATATCAAATATAGATAAGATAATAGGGATTGATCAATCACCAATTCGGGAGAACACCAAGATCAAATCCAGCTACATATACAGGTGTATTTGATGATATAAGAGATATATTTGCAACAACAAATGAAGCTAAAATGAGAGGCTATGCAAAAGGTAGATTTTCATTTAATGTACCAGGTGGTAGATGTGAAAGTTGTTCAGGAGATGGTGTTAAAAAAATAGAAATGCATTTCTTACCAGATGTATATGTACCATGTGATGTTTGCCAAGGTAAAAGATATAATTATGAAACATTAGAAGTAAGATACAAAGGTCAAACAATAGCAGATGTACTTGATATGACAGTAACAGATGCATTAACACTTTTTGAACATGTACCTAAGATTAAAAACAAGCTTAAGGTATTAGAAGAAGTAGGACTTCGGATATATAAAACTTCGGACAATCATCAACAACATTATCACGGTGGAGAAGCACAAAGAATTAAACTTGCAACAGAACTTTCTAAAAGGTCAACAGGAAAAACATTATATGTATTAGATGAACCAACAACAGGACTTCATATAGATGATATAGCAAAACTAATAGAAATATTAAATAGACTTGTAGATGCAGGAAATACAGCAGTAATAATAGAACATAATCTAGACCTTATAAAAACAGCAGACTATATAATAGACTTAGGTAAAGAAGGTGGAGAAGCTGGTGGAACTATAATTGCAAAAGGAACACCTGAAAAGATAATGAAAGAAGAAGAGTCATATACAGGTAAATATTTAAAGATTCATTTAGATAGAGAAGAAGAAAGAAAAAAGAAAATACAAGCAAAACAAAAGTAAAATAAAACAAAAGGAAAAAAATAAAAAATAAATGTTATAAATATTATAATAATGTAAAGAAAAATAATATATATTGAATAAATAAAATAATGTGTTATATAATAAATATATGAGAATTAAATTTTAAGGAGTTACAGATGAAGAAAGAACAAGAAAACAAAGTAAAAGCTAAAAAACAAAATACAAAAACAAAAAAAGAAACTTCAGAAACTAAAAAAAATATTAAAAAGGTACAAAAATTAGAAGAAGATAAGAAAAAAGAAGTTGTGAAAAATGAAAGCTCATTAGGTATGACAGAAGATGAAAAAACAGACCTATTATTAATATTAGTATTATTAATACTACTTATAATTTTCTTAAAATATTTCTTACACTTATTATAATTTAAAATGTAATAACAATAATAATAATTATAATTATAGATATAACTATAACTTGTATAATAGTAAAAATTACAAGTATATGGTTATATAGATATTAATGTACACACCATTTTGGAGTATTCTATATTCTAAAATGGTGTTTTTAATATGTCTTTATATTGAAGTAAGTTCTAAAAAGGAGGTATATATGTCGATAATTAAAATAGAAAAATTAACATTTGCATATCCAGGAAGTGATAATATATTTGAAAACATATCATTTAGTATTGATACAAACTGGAAGATAGGACTAATTGGTAAAAATGGTATTCGGAAAGAGTACATTATTTAAACTATTATTAGGTGAAGAAAAATATCAAGGAAAAATAATAAGTAGTGATAAGCTTATAAAATTCCCACCAGTTATAACAGAAGAAGATTATAATAATATGGGGATAGAATTATATTATAAGCATGTTATGCTTGCAGAAGATTGGAAATTATTTAAAGAATTGAATATGTTAGGGATTGATACAGAATTACTATATAGGCCTTTTAAGACATTATCACATAGGGAAAGAATCAAAATATTATTTGCTATATTTTTTCTAAAGGATGAAGGAGTATTATTAATAGATGAACCAACAAACCATTTAGATAAAGAAGGAAGAGAGATACTTGCTAATTATTTGAATAAGAAAAAAGGGTATATATTAATATCACATGATAGAAGATTTTTAGATAATACAGTAGACCATATTTTATCAATTAACAATACAGATATAGAAGTACAAAGTGGTAATTTTAGTTCATGGTATGAAAACTATAAGAGAAAAGAAAAAGATGAACAAGTTGAAAATGAGAAATTAAAAAGAGAGATAAAAAAACTTAAAGTTGCACAAGAAAATACAAAAAGATGGTCTGATAGTGTAGAAAGTAGTAAATATGGTAAAGAAAGTAGTCATGCAGATAAAGGATATATTGGGCATTTGGCAGCAAAAATGATGAAAACTTCTAAAAATATAGAAAGAAGAAAAGAAAAGGCTATAGAAGAAAAAGAAAAATTACTTAAAAATGTAGAGAAGAAAATACCATTAATATTAAATACTATAGAACATCATAAAAATATACTAATAAGGCTTGAAGAGTTAGGGTATACTTATGATGATGAAAATTATGTGTTTAAAAATATTAATCTAGAATTAGAAAAAGGTGATAGATTAGCAATAAGAGGGAAAAATGGTAGCCGGAAAATCTACATTAATAAATATAATATTAGGTAAACTAACAAATTATGTAGGCAATATAGTAAAACCTAAAGATTTAAAAATATCATATGTAGGACAAGATATATCAAACTTAAAAGGTAGTTTAAAAGAATATATATTAAAAGAAGAGATAGATGAACATATCTTTAAATCAACACTTGCAAGATTAAATTTTCCAAGCAACCTATATAATATAGATATAGAAAAATATAGTGATGGACAAAAGAAAAAGATTATGATTGCATCAAGTTTATCTAAAAAAGCACATATATTTATATGGGATGAACCACTTAACTATATTGATGTTATGTCTAGAATACAGCTTGAAGAGCTAATATTAAGCACAAATCCTACACTTATATTTATAGAACATGATGAGGAGTTTGTGAACAATATACGAACAAAGGAGCTAAAATTGACAAATATAATAAATGTGATATTATAATATGTAAAATAAATAATATAGTTTGAAGAATTTTTAAGCTAGAGGAGAGTGATGACAATGAAAAAGAAAAAGAAAGTATCATTACAAGAAATGAAAGAAAGAGTGAAAAAATTTAAGGAAAAAATATATTACTTGAAAAAATGCAATGTACGGATATATTATAATCCGGAAGTAATTAGTAATGTTATTTTCATAGAAAGAGATCAATTTCAAAGCTTATTAGAAAATTTAGAGTTATTTGAAAGAACTTTGATTGAAGATAAAAGATTAGGAAAATTTCAGCAGAGTTTATGGAGAATAGATATTGTGAAGAATGAGCTAATAATTATTTCTCAAAATAAAGAAATAAAACAAGAAGTTAGTTTAAAGATTAATTTGAAAACTAACACTAAGCTTATCATTACAAAGAAAATAATGTTGTAAGATAAAATAAATTGAAAGAGAATATAAAAGTATTCTCTTTCTTATATTCTAAATTAAAATAAAATAATATTAGTTTAATAATTTTTGGACTAAGAGGAGATGATAGAGATGAGTAGAAATAATTATAAACTTATATTTTTGGATGTTGATGGTATTTTAAATAACACACAAAATATAAAAAAATATCGGTTATTTCTTAGGGGAAAGAGGAGACTTTTAGTTGATGTAAAACCTGTATTCTATTTAAAAAAGTTATTAGAAGAAATTGAAAAAAATAATATGGATGTGAAAATAGTTATTTCCTCTAGTTGGAGATTAGGAAGTGTACTAGCTGATTGGAAAAAACTATTTCTGCATTATTTTAATAATGCAGAAATAGTAAAAGGTAGAACACCATATCTATACAAAGATAGGGGAATAGAGATACTGGAGCTACTTGAAATAGCTAAAGAAAAAGGAGATATTATTGATGATTATATTGTTCTAGATGATGATATTGAAGATATAATTAATTATATTCCTAATAATAAAGTTATAAAAATTAATAGAAGATACGGATTAACAAATGCAGATATTGAGCAAATATTAAAAAAGCTAAAATAAAATATACGAACGAATAAGAAAAAAGAGACTATGAAAATAGTTTCTTTTTTAATGAGTAAACGAAATAAGAAACTGTAGAAATATACGAACAAAAATGGCGAGAAGGTGAAATGGAAGAATAAAAATATTACTTTTTAAAAATAAAAGTTGAAAAGAAATAGAAAGAAAATGTATAGTATATGTAGTAAATATGAAAGGAATAAAGATGAAAATTATACAAAAGACAAAAAGAAGAGAAGCAATAACATTACTTGCACTAGTTATAACGATAATTATAATGTTATTATTAGCAGCAATAGCAATACAAATGGCATTTGGTGATAATGGATTAATTATTAAGGCAAGTAAGGCTAAAAAAGAATCACAACAAGCAGAAATAAAAGAAAAATTACAAACAACAGTAATTCGGAACTATTAATGAAAAAGGAGTATTAGAATTTAATACAGTAAAAAACGAAATAGAAAATAAGTTTAATACTACTATAACAAGTACAACATTTCCAATGAAAGTTACAATAGAAAATACTAATTATATAGTTGATAACAAAGGAAAAGTTGAAATTAAAGAGATTAAATCTGCAGAATATAATAGAGACGGTATAGAGATAGGAGATTATATAGATTATGTACCAGACTTAGTTACAGTACCATATCCAAAGGAAAAACTAACAAATCAATATACTGGGGCAGATGATACACCAGGAAGAGAAAATAATGATATTCCACAAGAAAATCTAAAATGGAAAGTTTTTAGAAAGTATGATGATGGTAGTATGGATATAGTTAGTGATGATACTACTTCAAGATTAATATTAGATAGATCGCAAGGATATAATAATGGTGTATTTATATTAAATGATATTGCTAAAAGATTATATAGTAAACCTAATAAAGGAATATATGCAAGACATATAAACTTAGAAGACATTGAATATCACTTAAATAAGACTACTAAAGGTAAACAATTAGTTGAAAATGCATTAGAAGGAATTGAATATGGATATGGATGGAATTTTAATACTAATACATATTCTGCAGGTGATAGTATAAATAAAATAGATTACTTACAAAATGAGCAAGGAAAAGGAAGAAGTGATAGTATTATTACAGAACCTATAACTACAGGTTTATCACAAATAATACCAAGTGGAAAAACAGTTACTATTCCAAAAGAGGTATATTATATGACTTCAGAGGAATTAGATATTTGGGGAACACAAGGAGTCGTTAATACTATTGCAGGTATTCATTATTCTTATTGGTTTGCATCAAGAATTCAACATATGGGAATTGTATATTTTGATGCTGGAGCAATGGGTGATAGAACATTTGGAGGATATAATTATAATTTGGGAATGAAATTCGTTGTAAAATTAAATTCAACAACTAAATTACAAAAAAGTACTGATGCATCTGATGCAGGAGGAACACCACATAAGATATTAGAATATTAATTATGTTGACATAAATATGAAAAAATGTTATATTATATATGATGAATATATGAAATGTTCGATAAGTATCGAAAGTTGCAGAGTAATATTATTCAAAACGTATTAGGAAGTAAAATAATAATATAAATACTTATGAGGTTTTATATATTGAATTTATTTTAATATATAATAATTTTTAATTTTTTAGCCATTTATTTAAGAATAAGCTTATAGGAAGGAACACATTTATATTCATTATTTTAGCCTAATTATATATTAATTAGGAGGATCAAAGGAATACACAATAGATCTTTTTATGATAGAAAAAATGGTATATATTTAAGGCTAGAATATAATTTCTAGCCAATTTTAATATAAAAATGGAGGAAAGATTATGAAAAGACTTTTGGACATGGATTATCAAGAAAAAATGGAAGAACGAAAAAATATAGAAAAATATATTATAAGTTTAATAATACGGAAAAGTAAAAAAGATTTAAAAATTTATCAATTGATAAGAGGAGATAATAACAAGATTTTGTCATATTCTCCTTATAGTGCAAATGAGAATACAGCATTAATAATAAGTAATATATTGAGATATAGGTATAGTCAGCTTAGTACACATTTGCATGAAAGTTTATGTGATGAAAGAACAACAATACAACAAAAAATCGAAAAAATATATGGATATGAAATTAAAGAAAAATATGTTCATATTTTTCTTGAAGAAGTATTTAGAGATTATGATACATATAAGAAGTATTGTAATCGAAATAAACAAAAGATAATTAAATTACAGAAGTTTAATCAAATTTGTAATTTAATTAAAAAATGGAGGCAACTTAGTTCAGATATGCATTATAAGATGACTCCAGACGAAAAGAGAAAATTAAAGAAAATTTTTTGTGAAACAAATAAGTAAATATTATAAGACCTTAGATGGTCTTTTTTCTTTTTATAAAGAATAACAAATGTTTTATAATAGAATAATGGCAAAATAATATTTTGAATATAAACTAACTTTACATAACCTATTTGACAATATTTATATATTTATATATAATAAAGATACTTATATATAATATGTTCGGAAAAAATACAAGAAAATGTATGGTACGGAAAAATACATACATTGTTAGTGATAAATAGTAAATAATTAAAATTAGATTAAAGTAGAAATTGAGAATAAATTAAAAGAATAAAGATAAAGTAAGATAAAAAGTAATAAAAGATGTATTTTTACATGCTATTTTTGCGTGTAAAATATAGGTTACTTAAGGTAGATATCTTAAGTGATTTTTAGTATATGAACAAATATATAAAATAGAATAGTAAAGGAGATATTAGATGGGAAGTAGAAGAATAAAAGAACATGAAGAAACTAATATCACTAATGTAGGAACAAAAAGTATAGTAAGTGAAAAAGAAAAGAAAATAAGAAAGAAAAAAACTATTACTAAAAAAGTAGTAAATAAGAAAAATACTGATAATAATAGTAATAATGTGGTTAAAAAGAATAATAATATTAAGAATACAAAAGGAAGTGGGAATAAGGATTCAATTAAAATAATACCACTTGGTGGACTTGAAGAAATAGGGAAAAACATAACAGTTTTTGAATATAATAATGAAGCAATAATTGTAGACTGTGGACTTGCATTTCCAGAAGATGATATGCTTGGAGTAGATATTGTTATTCCAGATTTTACATATATAGAAAAAAATATAGATAGAATAAAAGGACTAGTTATAACACATGGTCACGAAGATCATATAGGTTCAATACCATATTTACTTAAAAAGGTAAATGTGCCTATATATTCAACGCCTTTTACAATAGGACTTATAAATTCTAAACTTAAAGAACATAATTTAGATGCAAAAGCAGAACTAAATGTTGTAGAATTTGGTGATATAATTAAACTTGGTAAATTCTCAGTAGAGTTTATAGCATCAGCACACAGTATACCAGATTCAGCAATGCTTGCAATTAAAACAGATGCAGGAACAATAATTCACTCTGGTGACTTTAAGATAGAATATACACCAGTAGATGGTAAACATATGAACTTATCAAGACTTGGTGAACTTGGTAGAGAAGGAGTACTAGCATTATTATCAGATAGTACAAATGCAGAAAGAAAAGGATTTACAATGTCTGAAGCTTCTGTAGGTAAAGTATTTGATAAAATGTTTGAAAATTGTAAGAAGAGAATAATTGTTGCAACATTTGCATCAAATGTAAACAGGGTACAAGGACTTGTAAACTTAGCTAGAAAATATGGAAGAAAAGTTGCAGTATCAGGTAGATCAATGGAAAAAATGCTTGAAATTGCAAGAGAGCTCGACTATATAGATGCACCAGATGAAATGTTTGTAGATTTAGATCTTATAAACACTATAGAAGATCATAGACTACTTATACTAACAACAGGAAGTCAAGGTGAACCTATGTCAGCACTTACAAGAATAGCAGTAGGACAACATAAAAAGATAAAATTACAACAAAATGACTTAGTAGTAATATCTGCAACACCAATACCAGGTAATGAACCAAGTGTATCAAAGGTTATAAACAGTATAATGAAGAGAGGAGTAGAGGTTGTATATTCATCTTTAGAACATATCCACGTATCAGGACATGCTTGCCAAGAAGAACAAAAATTATTATTAGAACTTGTAAAACCTAAATATTTCTTACCAGTACATGGTGAAATAAGACAACTATATGCACATAGAGCGACAGCGGTAGAAATGGGTATAGACAAGAAAAATATAATGATAATGGAAAATCGGTAAAGTATTAGAAGTATCAGAAAAAGAAGCTAAATTTACAGGTAAAGTAGAAGCAGGTAAGACATTTGTAGATGGTCTTCGGAGTTGGTGATGTTGGAAACATTGTTTTAAGAGATAGACAAATGCTTTCACAAGATGGACTTATAATAGTAGTTCTTAACCTTTCACAAGAAACAGGAGGCCTTATATCAGATCCTGATATAATCTCAAGAGGATTTGTGTATGTAAGAGAAAATGAAGAATTACTTCAAACTTTAAAAGAACTTGTTAAAGTAGAAATTAATGATTTAGAAGAAAAAGAATGGTCAACAGTAAAAGCTATAGTTAAGAATAAATTACAAAAATATATATTTAAAAAGACAAAAAGAGATCCGATGATACTTCCAATAATTGTAGAAGTATAATTAAATAAGGTATTATTAAATAGAGGTGTATAATGGATGATAATGAAAAAAAATTAAGAAAAGAATTAGCAGATTTAATCTTTGATGGTATAGAATTAAAAGATATATCATATTATGAAGAAAAATATCCTAAAAGAGAATTAAAACAAGGTGCATATGTAACAAGATTTGCACCTAGCCCTACTGGTTTTATGCATACAGGAGGTGTATATACAGCACTTGTAAGTAAGATGATGGCAAAAAGAACAGGTGGAATATTTTATTTAAGAATAGAAGATACAGATACTGAAAGAGGTATTGAAAATGGTATTGAAGAAATAGTTAAAACAATGCAAAACTATAATTTAATACCAGATGAAGGTGTAAGATTAAATAATGGTAAAATAGAAGAATTTGGACAATATGGACCATATATTCAAAGCCAAAGAAAAGAAATATATATGGCATATGCAAAACATTTAATAGAAGAAGGAAAAGCATATCCATGTTTCTACACTAAGGAAGAATTAGAAGAAGTAAGAGAAAAACAAAGAGCATCAAAATTAAGAACAGGAATGTATGGACTTTGGTCAAAATATAGGGATATGCCAGCAGAGCTTGCAATAGAAAAGATAAAAGAAGGTATACCTTATGTTTTAAGATTTAAATCTGAAGGAGATTATAATAAGAAGATAATAATAACAGATTTAGTTAAAGGAAAATTAGAACTTCCACAAGATGATCAAGATATAGTAATAATTAAAAAAGATGGACTTCCAACATATCATTTTGCACATGTTATAGATGATCACTTAATGGGAACAAATTTGGTTATAAGAACAGATGAATGGTTTCCATCAGTAGCACTACATGTAGGATTATTCTTAACACTTGGATTTGATGTACCTAAATATGCACATCCAGCACCACTTCAAAAATTAGACAATGGGAATAGAAGAAAATTAAGTAAGAGAAAAGATCCAGAAGCAAAAGCATCATATTATTTAGAAGAAGGAGTACCAGTAGATGCAATAGAAGAATATTTCTTAAATGTAATGAACTCAAATTTTGAAATGTGGAGAAAACAAAATCCAGATAAAGATATTACAGAATTTGACTTTAAAATAGGAAAAATGGGAGTTGCAGGAGCACTTTTTGATAGTGTTAAATTATTAGATGTTTCTAAAAACTATATATCAAGACTTACAACAGAAAAACTATATGAAGAAGTATTAAACTGGAGTAAGAAATATGATGAAAAAACATATAATTTAATAACAAACCAAAAAGAAAGAACTTTAGAAGTATTTGGAATAGAAAGAGGTAATGTTAAAAAGCCTAGAAAAGATATATCAAAATATAGTGAAATATATGATTTAAATATATATATGTATAATGACTTATTTGAAAAAATGAATAGAGAATACCAAACATTTGAAAATTTAACAGCAGAAGAAAAAGAAAGAATAATAGCAATTGTAGAAAGATATTTAGAAATATATAATGAAAATTCAGAAAAAGAAGAATGGTTTAATACTATAAAAGAACTTGCAGGAGAATTTCGGATATGCTAAAGAAGTAAAAGAATACAAAGAAAATCCAGAAAACTATTTTGGACATGTTGGAGATGTTGCAACAATAATACGTGTAATGGCTACAACAAGGACAAATACACCAGACCTATACATAATATTAAAAATATTAGGAAAAGAAGAAATAGCAAAAAGAATTGAATATTTAAAGAAATATTTAAATAATTAATTATATTTAATTCTTGTATAATCTTAAAGTGATTTAAAATACTTTAAAAGATGAATTGTATAGAATAATAATATAAAATTGATGGAAAACACATAAAAATATATTAAAATATATAAAAATGTTGTTTTCTGTCTTTTTTGTTATATATTTTTAGTATATAATGAATATATATTTTAAAGAATTATATTAAGAATATGGAGGAATAAGATGTTAGATATAAAATATATAAGAGAAAATATTGATATAGTAAAAGAAAATATAAGAAAGAAGAATCAAGATGAAAAACTTGAATTGGTAGATAGAGTAGTAGAATTAGATGAATTAAGAAGAGAAAATATAAAAGAAACAGATGCTAAAAGAGCAAGAAGAAATGAAATAGCAGATTTAATGCCAAAACTTTTTAAAGAAAATAGACAAGAAGAAGCAAATGTTTTAAAAGAAGAAGCAAAAAAATTAGCTGAAGAAATAAAAGAATTGGAAAAAAGTGTAGAAGAAGAAACAGAAGAATATAATAGGATATTACTTACAATACCAAATATAATGCATGAAAGTGTACCAATGGGTAAAGATGATAGTGAAAATGTTGAAATTAAAAAATACTTAGAACCAAAAGAAAAAAACTTTGAAGTACCATATCATTTAGATATATTAGAAAAAGTAGGAGGAATTGATTTAGATGCCGCTAGAAGAGTAGCAGGAAGTGGATTCTACTATTTAGACCGGAGATATCGCAAGACTACATTCAGCAATATTAACATATGCAAGAGACTTCATGATAGATAGAGGATTTGAATATACAATACCACCATTTATGATGAGAGGAAATATAGTAAAAGGTGTAATGAGCTTCAAAGAAATGGAAGAAATGATGTATAAGATAGAAGGAGAAGACCTATATCTTATAGGAACAAGTGAACACACTATGATAGGAAGATATATAGATACAATAACAGAAGAAAAAAATATACCAATATTAAAAACATCATATTCACCATGTTTTAGAAAAGAAAAAGGATCACATGGTATAGAAGAAAGAGGAATATATAGAGTACATCAATTTGAAAAACAAGAAATGATAGTAATCTGTAGACCAGAAGATAGCTATATGTATTACGATAAATTATGGCAAAATACTGTAGACCTATTTGTATCTATGGAAATACCAGTAAGAACACTTGAAATCTGTTCAGGGGACCTTGCAGACTTAAAAGCAAAAAGCTGTGATGTAGAAGCATGGTCACCAAGACAAAAGAAATATTTTGAAGTAGGAAGCTGTTCAAACTTAACAGATGCACAAGCAAGAAGATTAAAGATAAGAATAAGAGATAAAGAAGGAAATATATATTTAGCACATACATTAAATAATACTGTAGTTGCACCACCAAGAATGCTTATAGCATTTGTAGAAAATCATTTAAATGAAGATGGTAGTATATATATACCAGAAGTTTTAAGACCATATATGGGTGGAAAAGATAAAATAGAAGTAAAAAATAATTAAAAAGCAAAAATATATAAAATTATAATATAATACTTGTATAATATTTAAATATATCTTATAATGTTTACCAAGTTTTAAGGGGAATGATAAAAAGATAAATGTCTTATATCATTCTCTTTTTATATAATATGAAAGGAAAGAATAAATGTTAAGAGATATTAAAAAATATAATGAAAAACAAGAAAAAAGTATAATATATGAAATTTGGTTTAGTATGATTAAACTTAAATATGAAGAAAGAGTAAAATTACTTTATAAATATGGTAGTAGTAAAAATATATATAATTTATGTAATTTAACTAATTTTAAAGTGTTTAGACAATTATTTCGGTAATATTCCAGATGATAGTACATATGATTTAGAATTTGCTAAAAAATTATATAATGAATGCTTACAAAGAGATATTATATGTATAAGTATACATAGTAGGAAATATCCTAAAAAACTATTAGAAATATATGATCCGCCATATATATTATATGTAAAAGGAAATATAAGTATACTTACAAAAAAGTATATTGCAATAATAGGGGCAAGAAATTGTACTTGGTATGGTTCTAAAATAGCAAAAGAAATAACTAAAAAAATAATACAAAAAGGGTATGGGATTATAAGTCGGGTTAGCACTTCGGGATAGATACAGTATCACATATTACAGCATTAGAGAAAAATACCCCTAATATTGGAGTACTTCGGAATGGGTAATGATAAAGAAGTATTTTATCCTAAAGTAAATTTAGATATATATAATAAAATGATAAAAGAAAATGGGAATGGAATTGCTATATCAGAATATCCTTATTATATTAAAGGTAAAAAATATACATTTCCAGCAAGAAATAGAATAATTGCAGGTATTTGTGAATCCCTTTTTGTAATAGAAGCAAAGCTTAAAAGTGGAACACTTATAACAGCAGAATTTGCATATGAACTTCGGAAAAGATATATATGTACCACTAGCTAATATAGATATGATAGAATTTAAGGGAAGTAATAATCTTATAAAAGATGGAGCAATACCTATAACAGATATAAATGATATAGATGAATATTTAGAAGATGTAATTTAAATTTTAGTTTACTAATACTACTGTTTTATTATGTTTTATTGTATTTTAAGTGTAGATTTGTTAAAATTGAATGTATTAGAATATATAAGGAGAAAAACATGAAACCAATTGTAGCAATAATAGGTAGACCAAATGTTGGAAAGTCTAAACTTTTTAACTACCTTATAGGTAAACGTTTATCAATTGTAGAAGATACACCAGGGGTTACAAGAGATAGAATTGTAGCAGAAACTACATGGAATCGGAAGAGTATTTGATTTAATAGATACAGCAGGTATAGAAGAACTTAAAAATGATGAGATTCAAACACAAATGATGATTCAAACAGATACAGCTATAGAAATAGCAGATGTAGTACTTTTTTTAACAAGTTTAAAAGAAGGTGTTCAAAGAGAAGATTTAGAGATTTTAAAGAAATTAAAAAAAGCTAAAAAGAAAATGGTTTTAGCAGTTAATAAATGTGATAAACTTCGGAGAAGTAAGTCCAGATTTTTATGAATTTTATTCTTTAGATAATAATCCACTTGCAATATCTGCAGCAAATGCAACAGGACTTCGGTGATATGTTAGATGAGATTGTAAAACTTTTACCAGAAAAACATGCAGATGAAAAAGAGGATGATAGTATAAAAGTTGCACTTATTCGGAAAACCTAATGTTGGTAAATCTTCTATAATAAATAGGATTATAGGTGAAAATAGGAATATTGTAAGTAGTATTGCAGGTACAACTAGAGATGCAGTAGATACACCGATAGAAAATGAACATGGTAAATATATGTTTATAGATACTGCTGGAATAAGAAAAAAATCTAAAATTAATGAAAGAATTGAAGAATTTAGCATACTTCGTTCAAAACTTGCAATAGAAAGAGCAGATATTTGTATTCTTGTTATAAATGCAGAAGAAGGAGCAACAGAACAAGATACTAAAATACTTCGGAATGGCACATGACCTTCGGTAAGGGTATTATAATAATAGTAAATAAATGGGATTTAGTAGAAAAAGATAATTCTACGTTTAATAAATATAAAAAAGAAATAAAATTTAAATTTTCATATGCACCATATGCACCAATACTTTTTGTATCAGCACTTACAGGTAAAAGACTGCGGAAATATTTATGAGATAATAAATAAGGTGAGAGAAAATACATTAAGAGAACTTAAAACATCAGATATAAATAGGATAATAGAAGAAAGTGTAGCACTTTCACAACCACCTTCAGATAAAGGTAAAAAACTTAAAATATATTATGGAACACAATCTGGTATAGAACCACCAACTTTTACATTATTTGTAAATACAAAAGAATTATTCCACTTTTCATATCAAAGATATATATTAAATAATATTAGAAAAAGTGCAGATTTTGAAGGAGTTCGATTAAAGCTTAATATTAAAGAAAAGGGGGATAAAATATAATGGAATTATATGTAATACTTACAACAGCAATTTTTTCCTATCTTATAGGAAATATAATGTTTGCTGTTGTTATAACAAAATTATTTAAGGGTTATGATATAAGAGAAAAAGGAAGTCGGAAATGCAGGAGCTACAAATGTTACTAGAAATTTAGGAATTATTTTTGGAGCATTAGTATTTATACTAGATGCATTAAAAGGAGCATTTAGTGTATATTTAGCATATATAATACATAAAATAACAAATACAAGTATAAGTATTGAATATCTTGTTACAATAGCGGCACTTAGTGTTATCATAGGACATACATATCCAATAATGTTTGGATTTAAAGGACGGAAAAGGTGTTGCAACAATGATAGGAGTTTTATCTGTAATAAACCCTATAACACTTCGGAATATTACTTGTATATGGTATAACAGTATTTTTAATAACAAAAATAGTGTCTATAGCATCAATTACATCATCAATATTATTTCCGATACTTATGTTCTTTTTAAAAGATAAAAACCTTCGGATATATAACAGATGCAAATAATAACACATATATATATATAATTTTTGCAATATTATTTACTATAATTATATTGTTTAATCATAGAAGTAATATAATAAGACTTAGAAATGGTAATGAGAATTCTTTTAATAATAAAAAAGATGAAGATGAAGATAAAGAAAAAATTACAGTTAATAATGAAGATAATAAATAATTAGGGAAATAAGATTAATGAGAATTAGAAGAAAAAAATGGGCAGAAGATGAACTTAAGAAATCTGTTATATATATTGATAAAGATATTGAAACAAAAGGAAGATGGAAAGAAATATTTAAAGTAGATAGTGATATAAAAGAGGTGAATAAAGAAAAAGACAATTTTGAAATACATATTGAAATTGGAATGGGAAAAGGAAAATATATATCAAGTCTTTCACATATTGAAACAAATCCTAATATATATTATGTTGGTATTGATATGATAGAAGCAATGCTTGGACTTGCAAAAAGAGAAATAGAAAATACTTTCTTAAATATTTCAAAAAAAGAAAGAGAGAGTATTGTTTTAAAGAGAGATCGGGAATTATACAAATAACGATCTTAAGAAAAAAATAGAAGATATAAACAATATAGAAAATTTTAAAAATATTAGGATATTAAATGCTAATGCAGAAAATATAGAGAAATATTTTGACACTACAGATAATGTAACAAGAATATATCTAAATTTCTCAAATCCATGGCCTAAAGACAGACATAATAAGCGAAGGCTTACACATATTACAAAATTAAAAAAATACTTAGAGTTTTTAACAGGAAAAAGAGAAATATATTTTAAGACAGATGATTATAATTTTTTTGAAGATAGTAGAAATTATTTTAAAGAATTAGGCTTTATAGAAAAAGATATGACACATGATTTAAAAAATAATGATATATATCTAAAAAATGCAGGATTTCGGCAATATCGAAACAGAACATGAAGAAATGTTTGCTAAAAAAGGAATCAAGATAAATGCAGGAATATATGTTTTAGAGAATAATGTTGAAAATACAAAAGAAAAATAGAAAGGATAGATAAATGGGGAAAAAAGAAGAAAAAACAAAAATAAAAGAAAATAATAAGACTAAAAATAAAATAAAGAATAAAGAAAAATTTAATATATTAAATAAGATAAAAGAAATATTTGAAAATGATAAAATAGTGTATATGACAAATATACTTACATATATAGCACTTGGAATTGTTATATATTTTGTTTCAAATAATATGATACAAGAAATACAACTTCCACAAGGAATAATACATATAAATAAACATATAAATATGTTTTTAGCATTAATGTCTTTAATAATTCCAATATTAGGAATGTTAATGTATTTTGGGAAACAAGGAAAAAACAGAAAAAGAGAACATATACCATATAATGAAATAAGAAAAGATATAATGTATATAATAAGGAAAATATTTGGACTTTCTATGGTATTTTCAACAGTAGTATTAATAGCAATAATTTGTATATCATATATGATGTATAATAGGATAATAATGCCGCTAGAATATATATTAGGTATAATAGCAGTAATGCGGATATATAACAATGATAACAGTATTTGTATATGAATATTTCACAAAAATATTTAAAGATGTAATGTTTGCACCAATTATAGCAGGTGTCATATTATGGGCACCTATGGTATTTATATCATATATGAGAATAGGTGAAATAAAACCAACATTTGAATATTTTAACATGTTTACACTTGGATATATTCCATTAATAGCAATTTTTGTATATGTAGTATTAATGATCTGTATAAAAGGTTTAATATTATCATTATATAAGAAAGAAGAAGATATAAAAAATAAAGATAAAAAAAATGATAAAACTACAAATAGTAAGTCTAAATTAGAATTAAAAAATGTAAATAAAATATGTAAAAATATAATAAATACAATATGTAATATATGTATAAAATATGTATATATAGTTAATATTGTAGTATTAACTATTATAGTTGGAATATTTACATATATTATAGATATACATCTATTAGATTCTACAGTATTAGGTTATATAGATTTAACAAAAGGAAAAGTATATACAATTGATAAAAGTTTAAAAGATGAAATTACAAATTTAAGAAATGATATTTCAGATATAACAATTAAATATAGTGTATATCCATATGCTGATGAAATATCTAAAGAAAAACAAGAAAAATTAAAAGAAAATAATAATAATTCTAATGAAAATGAGGAAGAACAACAAGATCAAACACAGAATGGAAAAGGAAACTATATAACAAATAGTAGATATGATATAGAAAGTAGAATATATAATGTTATAGATATTGTCTCAAAAGAAATTTCTAAAAAGAATAAAAAAATAAAATATGAATATATTAAAGATAGTGCAGATTTAAAATTACAAATACAATACACAAAAAATGGTGAAAAAAACAATTATGAAATACCATTACAAAATATAATATTCCAAGATTTAAATAGTTATAGGATATATAGTAGGGTTCAAGAAATATATACAGATTTCTTTAAAAATGTAAATCAAGATGATAATAAATATACATATGGACTTATAGAAGAAGATGCAAATATTTTAAAGAGACAAGATTTAGCACCGATTATAGATAATATAGTAGAAAATGATATGTTTTTAGAAATAATAACAAGTGATAATTTTAAAGATATAAGTATAAATAAATATAGAACAATAATAATACCAGCAAGAAAAGAAGACATATCTCAAGAATTATTAGATATATTAATGAAATTTAAAGAAGATGGTGGAAATTTCCTATTCTTTAAAATGCCAACACAAGAAAAGAAACCTGAGTTTGAAATATTAGATAAACTTATTAGTGAATATGGTATACATGTTCCAAATAATAATTTAGTATTAGAACAAGATAATAATCATAGAATGTATGTAAAAAATGGTGAAGAAAAATATATAGACAATACAATAATGATACCAGATACAACATCAGATACAAATATAACTAAGATGTATGATACTATAAAATCAGGGCAAAAATTTGTAACTGCAACAAATGGAAATATTATAAAAGATAGTGATGAAGAATTAAAACAAAAGAAAGTAGTTATAAATGATATAGTAAGAACATCTGTAAATGCTAAAACAGTAGATAGTTATGTAAAAGAAGAGATAACAGCAGAAACAATTGAACGTCGGAGAACTTGGAAGTGCTTTACTTCGGAGCAGAGATGATAAAAGATTTAGGGAATGGTAAAAAGTCAAAAGCAATAATGTATACATCACAATTATTTGCATCAACAGTGCCAATACCAGCTCTTCGGAAATCAATCATTAGATACTCTTACATCTGTAAACTATATTATAAAAGGTTCTATATTAGAATTAAAAGACAAAGAATATGAATATAATTTTAAGAATATGGAAATAAACTTATTTTCTAAAGAAAATGAAACAGAAAAGATAAAATTAATGAATACTGTGTTAATAGTAGTATATGTAATACTTGGTATAAAAGGTATATTTTCATATATTCTTTCAAAAAAATATGCTAGTAAAAAATAAGCTAATATAAAAAATAATAAAAATAGATATATAAAGTGTATAATAAAAAGAATTAAGTATTAAATATTATACACTTTAATTTTATTATATTATAAAGTTAAAGATTATATTAAAATAAGTAGAAAACATAGTATATATGTTATATACTATACGTAAGATTAATAGTTAAGTTAAATATATCTAATATAATTTTGATGAAAAAATTATTAATCAAAATCAGGAGGAATATATGAAAGTTTTAGTTTTAAATTGTGGATCATCATCTATTAAATTTCAATTAATAGATATGACAGATGAGACAGTACTAATGAAAGGAATATATGAAAGAGTGCTTACTAAAGATTCTGTTCTTAAAATAAAATGTGGGCGGAGAAAAATATGTTATAGAAAAAGCGGCATATAATCATAAAGAAGGTATTGGAGAAATATTTAAAGAATTAGTCAATAAAAAATATAATGTATTAAATTCTTTAAATGAAATTTCAGTAATTGGACATAGAATTGTACATGGTGGAGAAAATTTTACAGAAAGTGTATTGGTAAATAAAGAAGTAGAAAAAGCTCTAGAAGAATGTATAGAATTAAGTCCACTTCATAATCCAGGTGCACTTGCAGGTATAAAGGCATGTGAAGAACTTGCAGGCAATATACCAAATGTAACAGTTTTTGATACTGCATTTCATCAAACAATTCCAGAAATAGCATATATATATAATATACCTTATGAAATGTATGAAAAATACAGAATAAGAAAATATGGATTTCATGGAACATCACATAGATATATGAGAGATGAAATAAGAAATATTTTAGGAAAAGAAAACACAAAAAGAATTATAACATGTCATATAGGACAAGGTGCTAGTATATGTGCAATAAAAGAACGGTAAATCTATAGATACATCAATGGGACTTACACCGCTTGACCGGAATACCTATGGGAACAAGATCTGGAAGTATAGATCCATCAATTGTTACATATTTAGCAAAAAAAGAAAATTTAAAATTAGAAGAGATAGATGAATTATTAAATAAAAAATCAGGAGCATATGGTGTTTCAGGAGTATCACCAGATTTTAGAGATATAGAAAAAGCTTATCTAGAAGGGAATAAAAGAGCAATTCTTGCACTTGAATCAAATGCTTATTTAACAGCACAAAAAATAGCGGCATATATGGCAGTACTTCGGAGGAGTAGATGTAATAACATTTGCAGGTGGTGTTCGGAGAAAATGGGCCTGAGACAAGAAAAAGAATTTGTGAATATTTAAAGTTTGCAGGAGTTGAATTAGATTTAGAAAAAAATGATATTAAAGGTACTCAAAAAGAAATATCTACAGATAATTCAAAAGTTAAATTATGGATAATTACTACAAATGAAGAAATAATGATTGCAAGAGATGCACAAAAGATAATTAAAGATATGGAAAGGAAAAATTAATGATTAAATTCGATTTCTCAAGATCAAAATTAAGAGAACAAAGTATAATAGAATATAGGAATGATATTATAAAATATGATAAAGAATTAGAAAAAGAATCAAAAAGTAATGATAAAATGGTAGGATGGATGTTGCTACCTGAAAATTATGATAAAGAAGAATTACAAAGAATATTAAAAGCAAAAGAAAAAATTAGAAAAGAATCTGATGTATTGATAGTAATAGGTATTGGTGGATCATATTTAGGAGCAAAAGCAGTTATAGATGCATTAATAAAGGAAAAAGCAAAAAAGGACACTGAGGTTATATTTGTAGGAAATAATATGTCTACACGATATATTAATGATATTATTTCATATATATATGATAAAGACTTTTCTATAAATGTTATATCAAAATCTGGAACAACTACAGAACCTGCTATAGCATTTAGAATATTTAAACAACTTTTAATAGAAAAATATGGAGTAGAAGAAGCAAGAAAAAGAATATATGTTACAACAGATAAATTAAAAGGTGCTTTAAGAGAAATATCAAGAGAAGAAGCATATGAAACTTTTACAATCCCTGATAATATAGGTGGAAGATATTCAGTATTAACAGCAGTTGGACTACTTCCAATAGCTGTAGCCGGAATAGATATTACAAAATTATTAGAAGGTGCAAGAAATGCAATGAATGAATATCTAAATGAAGAATTATTAGAAAATAATTGCTATATTTATGCAACTTTAAGATATATATTACACTCTAAATATTCTAAAAACATAGAAATATTCGGAATATATGAAGAGAATTTTAGATCTTTTTTAGAATGGATAAAACAATTATTTAATGAAAGTGAAGGAAAAGAAGGAAAAGGGATATTTTCAACAAGTGCAGTATTTACAACAGACCTACATTCAATAGGGCAATATATTCAAGAAGGAAGAAGAGATCTTTTTGAAACGATTATAAATATTACAGATATGAATGAAGAAGATATAATAATGAAATTAGATGAAACAGATGAAGATAATTTAAATTATTTAGAGAATATGACACTTGACTATATAAATAAAAAAACAATGGAAGGGGCATTAGAAGCACATTTAGAAGGTGATGTTCCATCAATGTTAATAACTTTAGAAAAATTAGATGAAGAAAATATTGGATATTTAATATATTTTTTTGAAAAAGCATGTGCAATATATTGTAAACTTTTAGGAGTAAATGCATTTAATCAGCCAGGAGTAGAAGCATATAAAAAAAATATGGCTAAATTATTAAATAAACCCAATAGTTAAGTTTTAAATTTAAATTTACAAAGGAAGAGGTTAGAATAAAAATGACAAAAGATAATAAAAAGGATAAAATAAAAAAAATAGCGATATTAACAAATGGAGGAGATGCACCAGGACTTAATGCTGTGATAAGAGCAATAGTAAAAACAGCAGAAAAGAATAATATTAAATCATATGGATATATAGATCGGATTTAGAGGACTTCTTAATAATGAATATGTAGAACTTACATCTAAACAAGGTGTAGATAAATTATTATCAAGAGGTGGAACAGTAATAGGAACATCAAATTCAACAAATCTTTTTAATTTTCCAGTTAAAAAGAAAAATGGAAAGATTGTATATGAGGATTTAAGTGATATGTGTATAGAAAATGTAAAAAAACTTGGCTTTGATTATATTTTTACATTAGGAGGAGATGGTACACAAAAATCAGCAAGAGATTTCGCAAAAAAAGGATTAAATATTATAGGAATACCAAAAACAATAGATAATGATGTTGCAGATACAGATATGACTTTTGGATTTTTAACTGCAGTAAATACAGTAACAGAAGCAATAGATAAACTTCATACAACAGGAGAATCACATAAAAGAATAATGGTTGTGGAGGTAATGGGAAGATATGCAGGATGGATTGCACTTTATTCTGCTATAGCAGGTGGAGCAGATATCTGTCTAATACCAGAAATACATTATGATTTAAAAAAGGTCGCAAAAGAGATTGAACTTAAAAAGAAAAAATTTAATAAAAAATATATGATAGTTGTTGTATCAGAGGGTGCGATTGAAAAAGATGGAAGTTTAATTGTAAAAAAAGTGTTAGAAGATTCTTCAGGACTTGATAATATAAGACTTGGAGGAGCAGGAGATTATGTAGCAAGAAGATTAGAAGAATTAACTAATATGCCTGCAAGAAATACAACACTTCGGATATATCCAAAGAGGAGGGAGTCCTGTTGCACAAGATAGAATATTATCTTCAATGTATGGAACAAAAGCTATGGAATATGCATTAGAAGGGAAAAATGCAATACTAGTTACATATAAAAATGGAAAAATAGGATATGTAACATTAGATGAAGTAGTACGGAAGAAATACAAAGATAGGGGCAGCATCACGGAAATACAGAAGAAAGCAATATAAAGAAAGTACAATTAGATGATGAATTATTAACAGTTGCAAGAGATCTAGGAATATGTTTTGGAGATTAAATTAAAGCTAGTATTTGCAATATAATTAAAAAAAAGATATAATACTAATTGCGGATAAAAAGAGATAAAGAAAGAAGGATAAAATGTATAAGATATTAAAATCAGAAAATGAAAATGAACTAAAATTAGAATTAAATGTAACAATAGAAGAATTTAAAACAGCAGTAAAAAAAATATATAATGAAAATAAACGTCACTTTAAATTACATGGATTTAGGGCAGGTAAAGTACCATTTGAATATGTTATAAAATATTATGGGGTAGAAGTATTTTATGAAGATGCTTCAAGAGAAGTAATTGTAAATGAATTAGAAAAATTTATGGAAAATGAAAAACCTAAAAATATATTACCATTAGAACCAAAAGTTGATGTAAAAGAAGTTGACTATGAAAAAGGATTAAAAGCAGAAGTTGTATACCAATTAGAACCAAAGGTTGAACTTGGTAAATATAAAGGGATAGAATTAAAAAGAGAAGAAATAAAGGTAACAGATAAAGAAGTTGAAGAACATATATTATCAGAAGCTAAGAAAAATGCAAGAATAGAAGAAGTATCTAAAAAATCTAAAAATGGACATATTTTAAACATAGATTTTGAAGGATTTACTAAAAATGAAAAAGAAGAATTAGTAGCATTTCCAGGTGGTAAAGGTGAAGGATATGATTTAAAACTAGGATCAAATACATTTATACCAGGATTTGAAGACCAATTAGTTGGGACAAAAAAAGATGAAGAAAAAGAAATATCTGTAAAATTCCCAGAAGAATATCATGCAAAAGAATTAGCAGGAAAAGATGCAATATTTAAAGTAAAGGTAAATACAGTAAAAGAGGAAATTGTTCCTAAAATAGATGAAGAACTTGCAAAAGATTTAGGATATGAAACATTAGAAGAATTACAAAAAGAAACTAAAGAAAATTTAGAACTTGAAAAAGAAACTAAACAAAAAAGAGAATTAGAAGCACAAGCATCTGATAAACTTTTAGAAGATTCAAAAGTAGAAGTATCACATGATGAAGTACACGGTTTATTTCATCAAATGATGGAAGGATTTGCAAGACAAGGTATATCTATGGAAATGTTTGCACAAATGCTTGGAAAAACACCAGAAGAATTACATGATGAATATGAAAAAGAAATAGAAAAAAATCAAAAAATACAATATATTTTAGTTGAAATAGCAAATAAAGAAAAAATTAAAATAGACGAAAAAGAAATAGAAACTGAATTAGAAAGAAAATCAGCAGAATTTGCAGATAAACCATCTGTAGAACAATTAAAACAATATGAACCACTTGTAAAAGAAGTAACAAGAAATTTACAAGTAAAAAAAGCAATGGAATTTATACTTGCAAATGCAAAATATAAGAAATAATTAATAAAAATAAGGAGGAAATATGGAAAAAAATGCATTAATACCATATGTTATAGATAAAACACCTAATGGAGAAAGATCATATGATATTTATTCAAGACTTTTAAAAGATAGAATAATAATGCTAACAGAAGATGTAAATCATGTTACAGCAAGCTCAATAGTAGCACAATTATTATTCTTAGAATCTGAAGACCCAGATAAAGAAATATCTTTCTATATAAACAGTCCAGGAGGATCAATCACAGATGGAATGGCTATAGTAGATACAATGAGATATATAAAATGCCCTATATCAACAATATGTGTTGGTATGGCAGCAAGTATGGGAGCAGTACTTTTAGCATGTGGAGATAAAGGAAAAAGGTTTGCAACTCCAAATTCAGAAATAATGATACACCAACCATTAATATCTGGAGGATTATCAGGACAAGCAACTGAAATTAAAATACATGCAGACCATATTTTAAGAACAAGAAGTAGATTAAATACTCTTTTAAGTGAACAGACTGGTCAAGATTTAGCAACTATAGAAAAAGATACTGAAAGAGATAACTATATGCTTGCTGAAGAAGCATTAAAATATGGACTTATAGATGGAATTTTAGATAAGAGGCACTAAACTTAATGAAAGAGAAAAAAAACAAGAATAAAGAAAAAAAACAAGAAGATCTAGAAATAGAATATAGAATAAAACCACCAAAATGTTCTTTTTGTGGTAGATCTGCGGATAAGGTAGAAAAGATAATACAAGGTATGAATAATTCTGCCTTTATCTGTGATGAATGTATACGAGTTTGTTATAATATGATAATGGAAACAGGTAATGTACCTACATATACACCAGAAGAGTTTAATGAAAAATTAAAAAAAGATATAGAAGAAGAAAATAAAGTAAATACAAATAAAGAATTATTACCTCAAGAAATAAAAGAAAAACTTGATGAATATGTTACAGGCCAAGAAGAGGCAAAAAAAATACTCTCAGTTGCAGTATATAATCATTATAAAAGAATAAATAATAGTAATATAGAAATGTCTGACGAAATTAAAAATACAGAAATTCAAAAAAGCAATATATTATTATTAGGTCCAACAGGATCTGGTAAAACATTGCTTGCTCAAACACTTGCTAAAACATTAGGAGTACCTTTTGCAATAGCAGATGCTACTACTCTTACAGAAGCAGGTTATGTCGGAGATGATGTAGAAAATATCTTATCAAGATTATTACAAGCAGCAGATTTTGATGTAAAAAAGGCAGAACAAGGTATTATATATATAGATGAAATAGATAAAATTGCAAGAAAATCTGAAAACAAGTCTATAACAAGAGATGTATCAGGTGAAGGAGTTCAACAAGCATTACTTAAAATACTTGAAGGGACAAAGGCAGGAGTTCCTCCTAAAGGTGGAAGAAAACATCCAATGCAAGAACTTATATATATAGATACAACAAATATATTATTCATATGTGGTGGTGCTTTTGATGGACTTACAGATATTATAGAAAATAGAATTTCACAAAAAACTATAGGTTTTAATTCTATAGTATTATCAAAGGAAGAAAAGAAAGTTAAAAATATATTAAAAAAAGTACAACCAGAAGATTTAGTAAGATATGGTATAATTCCAGAATTTATAGGAAGATTACCACTTATAACTACAATAGATGAACTTGATATATCTGCACTTAAAGATATATTAATAAGACCAAAAAATTCTCTTGTTAAACAATATACTAAGCTTGCAAAATATGATAATATAGATTTAGCATTTACAGAAGAGGCCTTGGAAGAAATAGCAAGAAAAGCTATAGAAAGAAAGACAGGAGCAAGAGGACTTAGATCAATAATAGAAAATATAATGACTGAAATAGTATATAAGACATCTGCAAAACATATAAATGGTAAATGTATTATAACTAAAGAAGTCATAGAAGGTACAGGAGAACCTGAGTACATATTAAACGAAAATCATAAAGAAGATATAAAAGAAGAAGATTAACATATAACTTCGCAAAATCTTTTTTAAAAAATTAAGAGATAGGATGGGAGTATCCTATTTCTTTTTTTATTAATATTATTAATAAGGTTATTAATAATATATGTATATTAATCTTCTATTTAATATTATATA
>ERZ772827.99-NODE-99-length-47356-cov-7.272827_pt1 | contig 47356 bp, 49 predicted proteins | sample MGYA00580850_ERZ772827 | MGnify/ENA primary metagenome ERZ772827 (study PRJEB29015, sample SAMEA2737950) | human oral metagenome | biome: human oral; feature: human-associated habitat; material: dental | place: China | collected 2145 ... | reverse complement strand
TCGGTAACCAAGGCGGTTTTGAACCCGACCCACATGATAGGCGGCTATGCGCAACTGGCGTACAGCTTCAACTATTACGGCACGGTCGGCTCCAACCGCGACGAGTGGGTGATTGTCCGCAAGATGAAGGACATCGACTGGATGGACGAACCCGCCGATCAGGCATAAGGTTTTTCAGGTAGCCTCCTGCTGCACAAAAGGCTACCTGAAAACCGGATAAGGAACGAAACCATGAAGCTCCCGCAGATTATCCGTTTCGCCGATTATTTGAAGGAAACCCCCTCCGAAGCCGTGCGCACCGTGCTGTATCAAGACCAGCACGACAATATGGTGCTGTGGCAGATTCCGCCGCAAACCATGTTGCCCGCCCACCGCCACCCGTGCGGCGTGGATATTTGGATTGTGCTGCAGGGCGAAGCCGAGCTGGTGGACGACGCGCAAAGCGGCCGCACCATCCGCGCAGGCGAGAGCGTAGTGGTGGGCGACCACCAAATTCACGGTGCCCGCAACAGCGGCCAGGAAGACTGCATCTTGGTTTCGATTATCAGCCCGAAAGCCGGATTCGAAAAGGCATAACCGTTTTTCAGGTAGCCTTAAGAGCCAAAAGGAAGGCTACCTGAAAAAGACCAATCATTTAAGGAACACATCATGAAAATCAGAGCACAAGTCGGCATGGTGCTGAACTTGGACAAATGTATCGGCTGCCACACCTGCTCCGTTACCTGCAAAAACGTATGGACAAGCCGCGACGGCGTGGAATACGCCTGGTTCAACAACGTTGAAACCAAGCCCGGTATCGGCTTCCCGAAAAACTGGGAAGACCAGGAAAAATGGAACGGCGGCTGGGTGCGCAAACCCAACGGCAAGCTCGTGCCCAAGCAGGGCGGCCGTTTGAAAATCCTGTCCAACATTTTCGCCAACCCCAACCTGCCGCAAATCGACGACTACTACGAGCCGTTCACCTACGATTACGAGCACCTGCAAAATGCCCCGCGCATGAAAACCCCGCCCACCGCGCGGCCGATTTCCGTGCTCACCGGCAAGAAAATGGACAAGATTGAATGGGGCCCCAACTGGGAAGACGATTTGGCGGGCGAATTTGAAAAACGCGCCAAAGACACGTTGTTTGAAGGCATCCAAAAAGAAATGATGGGCGCGTTTGAGCAGACCTTTATGATGTATCTGCCGCGCCTGTGCGAACACTGCCTCAACCCCACCTGCGTCGCCTCCTGCCCCTCCGGCAGCATCTACAAACGCGAAGACGACGGCATCGTGCTCATCGACCAAGACAAATGCCGCGGCTGGCGTATGTGCATTTCAGGCTGCCCCTACAAAAAAATCTACTACAACTGGGTCAGCGGCAAAGCCGAAAAATGTATTTTCTGCTACCCGCGTATCGAAGCGGGCGAGCCGACCATCTGCTCGGAAACCTGCGTCGGCCGTATCCGCTACTTGGGCGTGCTGCTGTATGACGCCGACAAAATCCAGGAAGCCGCCAGCGTGGAAGATCCGCAGGACTTGTACGAAGCCCAGCTCGGCGTGTTCCTGAATCCGCACGACCCCGAAATCGAGCGCGAAGCCTTGAAACAGGGCATCAGCCAAAGCTGGCTGGACGCGGCGAAAAAATCGCCGGTGTACAAAATGGCGATGGAATGGAAAATCGCCTTCCCGCTGCACCCCGAATACCGCACGCTGCCGATGGTGTGGTACATCCCGCCCTTGTCGCCGATCCAGTCGGCCATTGAAAACGGCTTTGTCGGCGAAAACGGCATCATCCCCAGCGTTGATGAAATGCGCATTCCGCTGCGCTATCTGGCCAACCTCTTAACCGCCGGCAAAATCGAGCCGGTGCGCGACGCCCTTGAGCGCATGATCGCCATGCGCCGCTTCAAGCGCGGCCAGATCGTCGAAGGCGAAACGCTGGAACAGACATTGGACGGAACCGGCCTTACCCCGGCCATGGTCGAAGACATGTACCAGATTCTCGCCATCGCCAACTACGAAGACCGCTTTGTGATCCCCGCCTCGCACAAAGAAATGGTGGAAAACAGCTTTGAAGACAAAGCCAGCTGCGGCTTCAGCTTCGGCAACGGCTGCTCGGGCGACGATGCCGACGGCCTGACGCAAGAGAGCCTGTTTGGCAAGCGTAAAGCCTCGCCGATTATTTTTGTCGAACGGCGCAAAGACATCGAGAAAAACAAAGAAGAAGGAGTGCGCTGATGGCCGCCAACCCTTTGGTGTACAAATGGCTCTCGGCTTTGATGTGCTACCCCGAGCAGGAGCTGCTCGACGCGCTGCCCGAGTTTCAGGCTGCTTTAAACGAGTGGCCTGAGCTCTCGGCAAACCAAGCGGGTTTGCAGGCGCTGCTCAACCATTTGGGCAGCCGCAGCCTGCGCGAGTTACAGGAAGACTATGTTTTGGTGTTCGACCGCACCCGCCAGCACGCGCTGTATATTTTCGAGCACGTTTACGGCGAAGACCGCGACCGCGGCAGCGCGATGGTGGATCTGCTCGAAGAATACCGCCGCTACGGCTTCGAGCTGGGCGACGACGAGCTGCCCGACTACCTGCCGGCGCTGCTGGAATTTTTCGCCCACATTCCGCCCGAAGACGCGGAAAAACTGTTGGGCGACGCGGTACACGTGATCAACCACATCGGCAAAAACCTGACTACCTACGGCTCGCCCTATGCCGCGCTGCTGCAAACAGCCGTTGCCCTAAGCCCGGTCGAACCCAAGCCGCTGACCGAACCGCCGGTGCGCGATATGGACGAAGCAATGGAAACTTTCGGCCCCGACATCCAAGGCATCGAACCGCTGCTCAAACCCGCCAGCGACATCCAAACCATACAGTTCTACCCCAACGGCCGCCCCTAAGGCAGCCTGAAAAGGAATGACCATGAACGAACTCAATACCTTCCACCAGTTTTTCTTCGGCATCTATCCCTATATCTGCCTGGCCGTATTTTTCTTCGGCAGCCTGATGCGTTTCGACCGCGAGCAGTACACCTGGAAAAGCGATTCCAGCGAAATGCTCTACCGCGGCCAGCTGCGGCTGGGCAGCGTGCTGTTTCACGTCGGCGTGCTGGCCGTATTCGGCGGCCACCTGTTCGGCCTGCTCACCCCGCTGTGGTTTTGGGACGCCATCGGCGTAACCCACAGCGCCAAGCAGGTATTTGCCATGACCATGGGCGGCATCTTCGGCACCACCGCGCTGGTCGGCCTGATTATCCTGATTAACCGCCGCTTCAAGGTCGACCGCATCAGCATCAACAGCACCTGGCGCGACAAACTGGTGCTGATCTGGATACTGATCACCCTGCTGCTCGGTCTCTCCACAATCGTCGTCAGCATGGGGCATCTGGACGGCCACGAAATGGTCAAACTGATGCAGTGGGCGCAGCACATCGTTACCTTCCGCGGCGGTGCGGCAGGCTATATCGAAGATGCCAACTTCCTGTTCAAACTGCACATCTTTATGGGTATGACCTTTTTCTTTATCTTCCCCTTTACCCGTATGGTGCATGTATGGAGCGGCTTTGCCAGCGCCTTCTACCTGCTGCGCCCCTGGCAACTGGTGCGCCGCCGTAACGGCACCCGCTGAAGCAAAAAAGCAAAGGCAGCCTGAAAACGCCAAGCGCGCAATCCTACTTTCGGACTAGTTATTCGGTATGGTTTTCAGGCTGCCCCGATTTCCTATAATCGCGCCCGCAAAGGCAGCCTGAAAAACCGCAATACCCGCCAAAACGGCCGTCCTGCAATCCGCAAGACGGCCGTTTTGTTTCACCTGCAATGCTCTCAAAGCAGCCTGAAACGGCCAATCCGGCCGCAGCCGTACTCCCTCCCCTGCGCCCCAAGCGCGGGGGAGGGTCGGGGGGGGGGTGGGGGTTCAAAGAACCGCTTTGCCTGCCGTTACAGAAACGGCAACTGCTCCCACCCTAACCCTCCCCCGCAAGCGAGAGAGGTAACGACATTTTCAGGCTGCCCCATCATCCCAACCACCCAAGGAAAAACCAAAACATGAAACTCCGCAACACCGCCCTGATCGCCGCCTTGATTGTCAGCGCCCCCGCATTCGCCGACGACCTTACCGTCTCCGCCGCTGCCAGCTTGAAAGAAGCCTTTCAGGAAATCAACGCTGCCTACCAGAAAAAACACCCCGGCACCAATATCAAACTGAACACCGCCGCATCCGGCGTACTGCTGCAGCAGCTTGCCCAAGGCGCACCGGTTGACGTATTGGCCACCGCCGACCAAACCACCATGGACAAAGCCCAAGACCAGCAGCTGATCGACAAAGCCAGCCGCCACACTTTCGTGCTGAATGATTTGGTCGTCGTCCAACCCAAAGACAGCCGTCTCAAAATCAAAACCCTTAACGATCTGAAAGCCGCTACCGTCAGCCGCATTGCCGTCGGCAATCCCGACAGCGTACCCGCCGGTCGCTACACCAAAGGCGCGCTAGAAAAAGCCGGTCTCTACGGCACCCTGCAGCCCAAAATCGTCTCCACCCAGAACGTACGCCAAGCGCTTGACTACGTAGCCCGCGGCGAAACCGAGGCCGGCTTCGTTTATCGCACCGACGCCGTACTGGCCAAAGAGAAAGTGAAAATCTCTTTTGCCGTAGCGCTCGAGACTCCGGTTTCCTACGCCATCGCCCCCACCGCTTCTGCCAAAAGCAAAGAAGCCAAAAGCTATGTTGATTTCGTTCTGTCGCCCGCCGGCCAGTCCATCCTGAAAAAATACGGCTTCAGCTCTGCCAAAGGCTTCAAAGCCAAATAAGGGGCAAAACGCCTAAGCATAAAAAAGCAGCCTGAAAACGGGTAAACGGTTTTCAGGCTGCTTTTCAGACGGTCTCAAAGACGGCAGCTAGCTTGGGTTGTCAAACCCTAACAAATCCTATTGAACCCAAACGCTGTCTGCCCCCCAAACCGTCGTCATTCCCGCGTAGGCGGGAATCTTGCTTGATGCTTAATCATTTTTGAATAAACAAGCCATTACTTAAATTCCAAAAAGATTCCCGCATGCGCGGGAATGACGGTATTTTTTCAGCCCCCCCCCAAAAAAACCATCCCACCCGTCCCCAAAAAATGTCCTCATTCCAAGACACTTTCCCCGCGCTGTTTCTCTCGCTCAAAGTCGCCGGCTTTGCCACGCTGCTGAACCTGGTGTTCGGCATCGCCGTGAGCTGGGTACTCGCGCGCAAACGCTTTATCGGCCGCAATTTTCTCGACACCGTGCTCACGCTGCCGATGGTGCTGCCGCCCACCGTGATGGGCTACTACCTGCTGGTGCTGTTCGGCCGCAACGGCACGCTCGGCCAATGGCTGCAACAACATTTCGGCTTCAGCCTGATATTCACATGGCAGGGCGCGGTGGTCGCCGCGATGGCCGTCACCTTTCCGCTGGTGCTCAAGCCCGCCCGTGCCGCTTTTGAAGAAGTCAGCCCGCAGCTCGAGCAGGCCGCACGCGTGCTCGGATTGTCGGAGCGTGCCGTGTTTATGCGGGTTACCCTGCCGCTGGCTTGGCGCGGCATCCTCTCCGGCCTCTTACTCACCTTTGCCCGCGCGCTGGGCGAATTTGGCGCCACACTGATGATTGCCGGCAGCATCCCCGGCCAAACCCAAACCCTGTCCATCGCCGTCTATGAAGCTGTGCAGGCGGGCAACGACGACTTGGCCAACCGCCTTGTTTTGCTGATTTCCGCCGTGTGCATCGCCGTATTGTGGAGCGTAACCCGTTTGAACGGAGACAAAAAAAATGGCTGACCTCACTTTCGATTTCGCCTTTCAGACGACCTTAAACCACGGCAGCCACACCTTCACCCTCGACGTATCCTGCAAAACCACCGCCCGTCGTCTCGCCATCCTCGGCCCATCAGGCTCGGGCAAAAGCCTCACCCTGCAGCTGCTGGCCGGACTGTTGCGCCCGCAAAGCGGCCATGTGCGCATCGGCGGGCGCAGCTACGGCGACACCGCGCAAAACCTCTGGCTGCCGCCGCAACAGCGCAGCGCAGGCTTATTGTTTCAAGACTACGCTCTGTTTCCGCACCTGACCGTCGCGCAAAACATCGCCTTCGGCCTGCATCAGGGCTTACGCAGCCCCGGCCGCCGCCGCGCCCGCCTTGAAGCGGCAGAATGGCTGGACAAAATGCAGCTTGCCGCCATCGCCGACCACTACCCGCGCCAAATCTCCGGCGGCCAGCGCCAGCGCACCGCCCTCGCCCGCACCTGCGCCGTGCGCCCCGACTGGCTCCTGCTCGACGAACCCTTCTCCGCCCTCGACACCCGCCTGCGCGCCCAAATGCGCGACAACATGGCCGCCCTCCAGCGCGAACTCGACATCCCCCTGCTGCTCATCACCCACGACCCCGAAGACGCCGAAGTCCTCGCCGACGACACCGCTATCATCGACAACGGCCGCCTGCGGCATGGGGGGTAGGCGAACCCGGCACAAGGGCACAAGTAATAAAAAGGCATATAGGACAAAAAAGGGTTTAAAGAATCTCTGCAAGCCGTATGCCGCAGCACAGCCGCAAAAGTTTTCAGGCTGCTTTCCATTCCGAAGGCAGCCTGAAAGTTTATCCGCATTCAGCCTACGGTTTTCACTTCACGGTTTTCATTTCAACGCGGCCGTTTTCCACAGCGGAGAGCAGTTCTTTGGCTTGCTTGTCCTGCGGGAAGTTGCGCACGTGTTCGCGCAGCAGCGGCAGCGATTTGGCTTTCTGGCCGCTCATCAGATAGGCCATGCCCAGCGGCATGGCGGCTTCTTTGCGTCCGGCTTTGCGCGCGGCTTCGAGCTGGCTGATGGCGCGGGGAAGCTGGCCGGTGGAGCTGAGAAAGCGGCCGTGCAGCTCTTGGTAAAAGGCTTTTTCCTGCGGGGCGGTAGCCAGCTCGATGCGGCGGCGGTAGTCGGCATCGGCTTTGGCGGCATGGCCGGGCTGGTCGAGATTGTGGCCGATCCAATGGAAACGGGCGCGCATCGCCAGCGAAGCCAGATAAGCGGCGGATGCTTTGGCGCCGCCTTTGGGTGCGGTGTTTTCCACCATGCTGTCGAGTACCACGCCCAAGGGGCCCAAATCGGCGATGGCGCGGCGGCGGTCGTTTTCGTTGTCAAAACGCGGCGGGTAGTCGCCGGCAACCGCCGACAGGTTGCGGATGGCGGTTTCAACGCCGCCCAGATTCACGCTGATCGGCGGTTTTTTCGGATTGCCGCTGAACAGGCTGTCCGGATTCAAAGCGCGGTAGGGCGCGGCGGCAAGCGGCAGGGCGAGCGCGCCGATCATCAGCGCGGCGATTTTTTTCATATTCGGCTCCGTTTTGTCAGATGGATAACAGTTCGGTCAAAACCCCGCAGCGGCGCGGCCGGCGGGCGCGGCGATTGTAGCATGCGCCCTGCCCTGCTTCGGCAGCCTGAAAACCGTTTGAGCGATATTTTCACAACGGCGCGGGCAGCTGTACCAGCTCGGCCTGCAGGCCGGCGGCGCATTCGATTAGGGCGGGATTGGCGGGGTGTTCGTGGCAGATAAAGATGCGGCGGTAGGAGTGCGGCTCGGGCAGGTTGTAAAGATAGTGGGGCACGCCTTCGTCGTAGGGGTCGGCAAACGGGCGTTTGTGGGCGAGTGCGCCCCAAACCTGGGCGGGCGAGCGGGTGGACGACTGCAGACAGACTTCGGCGCCGCTGGACTCTGCCAGCGCGCGGGCGAAAACGGCGGCGGGGTGGATAAATTCGCCGGTGCCGAGCACCAGCACGCGCTCACCGGCTTTCAGGCTGCCTGAAAAACGGCGGACGAAATCATCGGGCAGGCGCAGGATGCGGTCGCTGCCGAGCCGCCCCCAGCCGCTGTCGGCAATCTCGGGATCACGCCCTTCGGCGGCTTGGGCGGGCGCGGCCGGATCGGCGGCAATTTCACCGCGTGCTTCAAAGCACCAGCTGCCGGCCAGCAGGCTGTGGCGGCAGACGGCGGGGTCAGCGGCTTGATTGTCGCCAAAATCGGTCAGACTCAGCCAATGCACCTCACGCAGCTGCGGCAGATGCGGGCGCAGCGCAGCGGCGAGATTGACAAAGGTGCGGCCGGTAGAAATTTCGTCGTCAATCAGCACCAGCGCCTGCGCTTGTGCCAGCAGCTGGCGGTATGCGGGGCGCTGCGGCAGATGCAGAAACTGGCGGGCGGCGTGGCTGTGCTGCTCTTCAAAGCGGCAGGTCTCGGCACCGGCAACGCGCAGCCGGCTGCTGTGCAGATACAGCGCCTGCGCCTGCGGATGCTGCGCGAGCCATTGCTCGAACACGCCCTGTGCCAGCGCGGTGGCGGTTTCGGCCATGCCGACAAACAGCACGGGGCAGCCTGAAAAATCGGGCAGCTTGGCGGCCAGCCGCGCATAGGCCTGCGCCATCTGCTGCGGCGTGCAGGGATGGTGTTTGCCCAAAAGCTTGCTGACAAACAAAAAGGCGCGCTTGGAATTGAGCCGCGCGCCGACGGCAAACAAATCTCCAACCGGCAGCTCGCTGCGGCGGATGTCCAGATGCAGGGTGCCGGTGGGCAGGTGGTGGGTTTGGTTCATGGGTGAAAAAACGGAAAAACAGGGAAAGTGAAGATGCAGGCAGCCTGAAAAGTTTTCAGGCTGCTTTCTGGCAGCTAAACGGACGGCAGGCAGCCCTTAAACGAAACGGGACAGTTTGTCGAAACCGTCCCGCCATTTTTTGGCTGCCTGCCTGTTGTAGCTGCCTTTGCCTTTTTTGTTGCGTTCCACCTTGTGGCGGAACAGATCGGAGCGCACCAGCGCTTTGAGCGCGTTGTCGCGGATTTTGCCTTTATTGTGTTGGTGTTTCATGCTTTTTCCTCTGTTTTATTGCCCCAATGGGCAAACGGGGGCGGATTGTAGCGGCGGCGGCGGGGCATGGCAAGAGCGTATCGGGGCAAACGGTTTTCAGGCTGCCTTGTCCGGGAAAACGGCAAAGGCAGCCTGAAAAGCGGTTTGAAAACTCAAATGCTGCCTTGGGCGCGGATGCGCTGCTGCTTGCGCTCGAGCTTGGAGAGTGCCGACAGATAGGCTTTGGTGGTGGCCACCAGCACGTCGGTATCGGCGCCCTGACCGTTGGCGATGCGGCCGTCGCGCATCAGGCGCACGCCGGTTTCGCCCTGGCTTTCGGTGCCCTGGGTGATGGCGTTGACCGAATAAATCTGCAACACCGCGCCGCTTTGCGCCACGCTTTCGATGGCCTTAAAGATGGCATCAACAGGGCCCGAGCCGGTGGCTTCGGCGCGGCGCTCTTCGCCGTTGATGCTGAAGACGATTTCGGCGCGCGGCATTTCGCCGGTTTCGGTGCTGATGCGCTGCGAGATGAATTTGTAGCTGTCGGGCGACAGATTGGACATTTCGTCCGAAACCAGCGCGTGCAGGTCTTCGTCGAAAATTTCACGTTTTTTGTCAGCCAGCTCTTTAAAGCGGGCAAACGCGGCGTTCAATGCTTCTTCGCTGTCCAATTCGATGCCCAATTCCTGCAATTTGGTTTTGAAGGCATTGCGGCCGGAAAGTTTGCCCAAAGTCAGTCGATTAGTGGTCCAGCCGACTGATTCGGCAGTCATGATTTCATAAGTTTCGGGGTGTTTCAGCACGCCGTCTTGGTGGATGCCGCTTTCGTGCGCGAAGGCATTCGCGCCCACAATCGCCTTGTTCGGCTGCACGGGATAGCCCGTAATCGTGGACACCAGTTTGGAAGTCGGCACGATTTGCGCGGTATCGACACCGGTTTCCAAGCCGAACAAATCATGCCGCACTTTCAGCGCCATCACGATTTCTTCCAGGCTGGCATTGCCCGCGCGTTCGCCCAAACCGTTGATGGTGCATTCAATTTGACGCGCGCCCGCCTGAATCGCCGCCAGCGAGTTCGCCACCGCCATGCCCAAATCGTTGTGGCAGTGGCTCGACCAGACGACTTTGTCGCCGTTGGGCACGCTGTTGATGATAGTGCGGATGCGTTCATACCACGCAGAGGGAATCGAATAGCCCACGGTATCGGGAATGTTGATGGTGGTGGCGCCCGCTTCGATAACGGCCGTGAAAATCTCCACCAGAAAATCGTGTTCGGAACGCACGGCGTCTTCGGCGGAAAATTCCACGTCATCGGTATATTCTTTGGCGATTTTCACGGCTTTCACCGCGGCTTCCACCACCTGCTTCGGCTTCATTTTCAGCTTGTATTCCATGTGGATGGGACTGGTGGCGATAAAGACGTGGATGCGCTTTTTCGGCGCGGGTAAAACGGCTTCGCCGGCCTTACGGACATCGTTTTCAACGGCACGCGCCAACGAGCAGACGGTGGCGTTGGTGATGATTTTGGCAATTGCGTTCACCGATTCAAAATCGCCAGGACTGGCGGCGGCAAAACCCGCTTCAATCACGTCCACACCCAGTTTTTCCAACTGGCGCGCCAAACGCAGCTTTTCTTCTTTGGTCATGGATGCGCCGGGCGATTGTTCGCCGTCGCGCATGGTGGTGTCGAATATGATGACGCGGTTGTTTGTGTTCATGGTATTTTTTTCCAATTCTGCTTGTTGGTGGATAAAGGCGTTCAAATCCAAAGGCCGCCCCTGCGCCTGTGCCAGAGCGGTCAATTTCTGCAACTGTGCCAAAGGCAAAGAGCCGCGCGTGCGCCATTTATAAATGGCGGCCGTGCTGGCGGCGTGTTCGGGGTCTTGCTGTTTCAAGGCTTCGGCAAGGGCATTTACGCCGCCGAAATAGGCGATTAAGCGGTCGATGTCCAACTGCATGGTATTCCTTGTCCAATCGTTGTTGTGAATGGCGTGGATTGTAAATTTGATTAGACAATATGGCAAATATTTTTATCGTTTTTTATGGCTGGTTTAAGATCTGCTGATGGGTTGGACAAAATCTTGACAATACCCTATCGATCAGCTTTTCAGGCTGCCTGAAAGCAAAAACAAAAGGCTGCTTCGGGCAGATACGCCCAAAGCAGCCTGAAAGGATTGGACAAAACGGCTATTGCTGCTCCGCCGCTTTGGGTTGTTCCGCTTCCTTAATCAGAAATCAGAATAATCGTGGCGGCGGCATTTTCGCGGGCGGTGCCGCTGATATAGACATTGCCGCCGAATTTCAGCGTGTCGCCGTCACGCACCAGATGTTTTTCACCGTCGTCCAAAACCACATCGAAGCTGCCTTTGGTCGCCACAAACAGCACTTCGTAGCCCGGATGGTTGTGGCGGCCGATTTCCTTGCCTTTGGCGAGCGTTTTGTTCACCACCAGATAATTGCTGCCGGAAAAAATCTTGCCCTCGGCATCGGCGCGGCTCAAGGTGCCGGAATCGGCGGCAGCTACGGAAAATACCGCAGCCAGAGCCAGCGCGGCAAAAGATTTGCTTGCAATCATAAGTCTCTCCTGATGTTGGTCGGTGCCCGCCGCCTGCGCGGCAGACGGCGGCGATTGTCGGCAAAAGCGCTTTTGCAGTCAAGAATCGCTTTTATTATTGTCAGGTGTTTTCAGGCTGCCTGACCGCCCGCCGCGCTTACTTTTACTTGCCGCAGCCGTTCGGCTACAATCGCCGCCCGCCCGCTATCCGCCATCTCTCAGGGAAATCCGATGCAGCCTGAAAACAGCTTATCCGCCCCCGTCCGCGCCCGCAGGATGTCCGTTGCGCCGATGCTCGACTGGACAGACCGCCATTTCCGCTATCTTGCCCGCCAGATCAGCCGCCATGCCTGGCTGTACAGCGAGATGGTGCATGCCGGTGCGATTGTGCATGGCGACGAAGCGCGTTTTTTGCGCAAAAACGACTGCGAAAATCCGGTGGCGCTGCAGCTGGGCGGCTGCGAACCGGCGCTGTTGGCAGCCGCGTCCAAGCGGGTGGCGGCCTGGGGTTACGACGAAATCAACCTCAACTGCGGCTGCCCCAGCCCGCGCGTGCAAAAGGGTGCGTTCGGCGCCTGCCTGATGAACGAAGTAGATTTGGTGGCCGACTGCCTGAACGCGATGCAGGATGCCGCGCCCGAGTGCGAAGTAACCGTCAAGCACCGCATCGGCGTGGATCGGCAGACCGAATATCAGACCGTGGCCGATTTTGTCGGCACGCTGGCGGAAAAAACCGCCTGCAAAACCTTTATCGTCCACGCCCGCAATGCCTGGCTCGACGGCCTTTCGCCCAAGGAAAACCGCGAAGTGCCGCCTTTGAAATACGAATACGTTTACCGCTTAAAGCGCGAGTTTCCCGCACTGGAAATCATCATCAACGGCGGCATCAAAACCAACGGCGAAGCCGCCGCGCATTTGGAATACGTGGACGGTGTGATGGTCGGCCGCGAGGCCTACCACAATCCGATGATCATGGCCGCGTGGGATCGGCTGTTTTACGGCTCAAAGCAGCCTGAAACCGAATTGGGCGCGCTGGTTGAAAAACTCTACCGCTATATGGCCGAGCAGATTGCCGCCGGCCGCGGCACCGCCGTGCGCCATATGGCCAAGCACTATCTGGGGCTGATGCACGGCCTACCCAATGCCCGCCGCTGGCGGCGGATGCTGTCCGACAGCAGCCTGCTCTCGGCCAACCGCCCCGAGTTGATACTGGAAGCCTACTCGCCCGAGGCAGCCTGAAAGTACAGCGCTCTGATACAATCGCCGCCAAACGCCACTTTATTACCGCGAGAACCACCATGAGCATTGCCAACAACCGCAAAGCCTTTCACGACTACTTTATCGAAGAGCAAATCGAAGCCGGCCTGGTGCTGGAGGGCTGGGAAGTCAAAGCCATCCGCGCCGGCCGCGTGCAGCTTAAAGAAAGCTACATCCATTGGAAGCGCGACGCCTTTTATCTGGTCGGCTGCCACATTACCGCGCTGCCCGAAGCATCCACCCATGTGAAGCCCGATCCGGTCCGCCAGCGCAAGCTGCTGCTGAACCGGCGCGAAATGAACAAACTCATCGGCAAAACCGAGCGCGCCGGTTACACCATCGTCCCCCTAAACCTGCACTACCAGCGCGGTTTCATCAAAGCCGAAATCGGCCTGGCCAAAGGTAAGAAACAGCACGACAAACGCGAATCGGCGAAAGAAGCCGATTGGAAGCGCGAGAAACAGCGGCTGATGAAAAACGCGCGCTAGGGGATGGAATAAAAAGCAGCCTGAAAACTGGCGGTCGGTTTTCAGGCTACCCGAAGCAAAACCAAAGCAGCCTGAAAGCGGTTTTTCCGTTTTCAGGCTGCTTTTTATGTATGGCTGCTGCGCCTATTCTTCCATCTGCGCCGGAATTTTGTGTTTTTCCATAAACGCATTGAGCGCATTGTTCCATTCGTCGGTCAGCGCCAGATGTTGGTCGTTAAACGCTTTAAACGCTGCGTCCAATTCCGGCGTATTGCTGTTTTCATCGGGCTGGTTGCGGCACATTTCCAAGATTTTTTCCAAATCGGGCAAGAGCTTTCCAAACGCCTGGGCATGCGCCGTTGCCGCCTGTACCAGCGCCATATCGTTTTTTACCGAATCGTTGGGCTCTTCCTCGCGCATCTCCGCCACAAAGTCCCGCACGTCTTCTTCCAGCCCTTCCAGCCGCATCTTGGCTTCGTCGAAGCTGCGGCGTTTGAGTGCGTCGGTAAAGTCTTCGGTATTCAAATCACTAACCTGCCGCGCAATGCCGTAAACATAGCCCTGCGCGAACATCGTATCCATCGCATCGCCATTGGCAGAAGACTGCGCCATGCCCGCCGCCATTTACGCCACACCGCCAATCGCCGTTGTCGTGGCCTCGTCCACGCCGGCCAAGCCCAACAATTTTTTAATCACATCGATAACAGACATATTGAACGCTCCTTTGAGTGAGTCCGGGTAAAAAAACGATGCCGTTTCAGGCTGCTTTTGCTTTCAGGCTGCCTGAAACGGCATACGGGCATCATACCCAATTTTGCCGCCGCACCCAACGAAATTACGACTCATGCCGCAAAATCGACGCAATCCGTTGCGGCACGCGCAATATTTTGTCCTTTGCAAGCAGCCTGAAAACCGAATAAGCGGTTTTCAGGCTGCTTTCGGGCAAAAAGGCGTCGCCGTTTTTATCCGGCAGCGGCATACCAATCGGGAAAACTTACGGCATCTGGCGCGCTTGGGACTGGAAAAAAAGCGCAGATTCAAGCATAATCGCGCGTCGCTGAAACGCGCCACCGGCCGCTTCAACCCGTTCACACACGTTGTTCAGGCAGCCTGAAACGCCGCCGGCGAACATCAGAAAAATATTGTTTGTTTAGGAGACCCGTAAATGACCCATATCAAAATCCCCGCTGCAGGTGCCAAAATCGTTGCCGGCCAGGCCGTGCCGAACAATCCGATTATTCCCTTTATCGAGGGCGATGGCATCGGTGCGGACATCACGCCGGTAATGAAAGACGTGATCGACGCGGCGGTGGCCAAAGCCTACGGCGGCGAGAAAAAAATCCACTGGATGGAAGTCTACGCCGGCGAAAAAGCCACCAAAATCTACGGCGACAACGTCTGGCTGCCCGAAGAAACCCTCGAAGCCCTGAAAGAATACGCCGTATCCATCAAAGGCCCGATGACCACCCCCGTCGGCGGCGGCATCCGCTCGCTCAACGTCGCCCTGCGCCAAGAGCTCGACCTCTACCAATGCGTGCGCCCCGTGCGCTATTTCAACGGCGTGCCCTCGCCGCTGAAAGACCCGAGCAAAACCGACATGGTCATCTTCCGTGAAAACACCGAAGACATCTACGCCGGCATCGAATGGGAAGCCGAAAGCGACAAATGCAAAAAAGTCGTCGCCTTTCTGCAAAACGAAATGGGCGTGAACAAAATCCGTTTCCCCGAAACCTCCGGCATCGGCATCAAACCCGTTTCCAAACAAGGCACGCAACGCTTGGTGCGCGCCGCCATCCGATACGCCATCGACAACGACAAACCCAGCGTTACCCTGGTGCACAAAGGCAACATCATGAAATTCACCGAGGGCGGCTTCCGCGACTGGGGCTACGAGCTGGCGCAAAAAGAATTCGGCGCCCGACCCATCGACGGCGGCCCGTGGTGCTCGTTTAAAAACCCGAAAACCGGCAAAGAAATCATCATTAAAGACGCCATTGCCGACGCTTTCCTACAACAAATCCTGCTGCGTCCCGCCGAATACAGCGTCATCGCCACCCTGAACCTCAACGGCGACTACATCTCCGACGCGCTGGCCGCACAGGTCGGCGGCATCGGCATCGCCCCGGGCGCCAATATTTCCGACCAATACGCCATCTTCGAAGCCACCCACGGCACCGCACCCAAATACGCCGGCCAGGATAAAGTCAACCCCGGTTCGCTGATTCTGTCGGCAGAAATGATGCTGCGCCACCTGGGCTGGAAAGAAGCCGCCGACCTCGTGATCAGCGCGATGGAAAAAGCCATCGGCGACAAACAGGTTACCTACGATTTCGCCCGCCTGATGGACGGCGCCAACGAAATCTCCTGCTCGGCCTTCGGCAAAGCGATGATCGAGCGCATGTAAACGCCACGGGTTTTTTCAGGCTGCCTTCGGGCAGCCTTTTTTGCGCGCGGCAAAACCAACACCGCCAAGCATGCGGCGTTTACCCAAATTTGCAGCGCAGCCGCATAGCCAACCGCCTTTTCAGGCTGCCTTTGCCGCCGCCCCGCCGCCGCCCGCTTCCTATATAATGCGCGTCTTTTCTCCCACCCTGCCCGCCATGTCTGATTCCGCTTACGCCGCCCAGCTTGCCGAAAAAACCGCGCGCCTCGATGCGCTGCTCTCGCCCTTGGGCGCGCCGCCGCTTGAAGTGTTCGACTCGCCCGCCGCCCATTACCGCATGCGGGCGGAATTTCGTATCTGGCACGAAGGCGAAAAGCTGCATTACGCCATGTTCCGCCCCGGCGGCAAGGGCGGGCGCGAGTCGCTGCTGCTGATCGAGCAGTTTGAAGCCGCTTCGCTGGCGATTAACGCGCTGATGCCGCGGCTGCTGGCGGCGGTTTCTGCCGTACCGGTGCTGAAAAACCGCCTTTATCAGTGCGAATTTCTGTCCGCCTCCACCGGCGAAGTGCTGCTCACGCTGATCTACCACAAAAAACTCGACGATGAATGGCGCCGCGCCGCCGAAGATTTGCAGCGTGAACTGGGCGTGTTTCTTATCGGGCGCAGCCGCGGGCTGAAAATCGTGCTGTCGCAAGACTTTGTTACCGAAAAACTGGACGTGATGGGCAGCGAGTTCCGCTACCGCCAATACGAAGGCGCCTTCACCCAGCCCAATGCCCGCGTGTGCGAAAAAATGCTCGTCTGGGCTTGCAAGCAGGCGCAGGGTTCCGCTGGCGATTTGCTTGAACTTTACTGCGGAAACGGCAATTTCACCCTGCCGCTGGCGCGCTATTTCCGCCGCGCGCTGACCACCGAGCTGTCGAAAACTTCGGTAGCGGCGGCGCAATGGAATATCGAAGCCAACGGCGCCGACAACATCGCCGTTGCCCGCCTGTCGGCCGAAGAGTTTGCCGAAGCCTTTGCCGGCAGCCGCCAGTTCCGCCGGCTGGCGGAAAAAGGCATTGATTTGGCCGATTACCGCTTTTCCACCCTGTTTGTCGATCCGCCGCGCGCCGGCTTGGACGAAGCCACGCTGGCGCTGGCGGCGCAGTTTGAGCGCGTGATTTATGTTTCCTGCAATCCCGAAACCCTGCGCGCCAATCTTGAGCGCTTGAGCGCCAGCCACAGCATCGCCGCCGCCGCCCTTTTCGACCAGTTTCCGTTTACCCCGCACATCGAAAGCGGCGTGCTGCTGGTGAAAAAAGCAGCCTGAAAACCTTTGCCGCAACCGGAGCAGCCATGAGTTTCCACGACAGCCTGAAAAACCTGCACCAGCAGGCGCAGCAGGAAGCGCAAGCGCGCCAGGAGCGCGAACGCGAAGCTGCGCGCCGCCGTGCCGAAGAAGTTGATTTTGCCAGCGAGATGGCCGGCGTAACCCCGCTTAAAAGCAGCGGCCGCCGCGTCCAAACCGCGCCGCCCAAAGCCATCAAACCGCGCCGCGAGCGGCCGGAATTGGAAGAAACCGACGTGTTTTACGTCGGCTCCAGTCTGAACGCAGACGTGCCGCCGGTGTTCAGCAAAAACGGCCAGGGCAGCCGCGACATCGAGCGCCTGCAGTCCGGCCATTGGCCGGTGGTGGCTGACGTTGATCTGCACGGCTACACCCAGGACGAAGCGCAGCAGGTGCTCAGCGAATTTATCGCCTTCGTGCAGGCACGCGGCGTGTGCGGCGAAGTCATCCACGGCAGCGGGCTCGGCTCGCGCGGCTATGTGCCGGTGCTCAAAACGCTGGTACGCACCTGGCTGATGCGCCACCCCGAAGTGCTGGCCTACGCCGAACCGCGCCTCGGCAACGACGGCGCCGTGCGCATCCTGCTCAAACGCCGCCGCAAAGCCGATCCGTGGGCGGAAGAATAAGGCAGCCTGAAAGGCCATTTGAATGCCCAAACCGTTTTCAGGCTGCCTGAACCGCCGCAAGTGGGGGGCATCAAAACGCTCCAAACCTTTTCAGGCTGCCTGAAAAGTACAAGCATCCAAGCAGCCTGAAACCACCGCCCCCGTTTTTTCAGGCTGCCTCCCCTGTAGGGTGTGCACCGCGCACCAAACACCCAAACCGTTTTCAGGCTGCCTGAAAGCATAAACGCCCAAGCAGCCTGAAAACCCCAGCAAAGATAGCCATGCCCCATCCCCACCAACGCCGCCGCATCCGCCGCGTGCTGCCTGAAGCCGGCATTTCCGAAAGCGGCAATATCCGCTCGCTGCATCTGGATTCACCCACCGTGCAAAGCTCGATGAATCTCGACGATCCCAGCGAGCTGGTGCTTTCCTACAGCCGCGCGATGATGGCCTGGCTGATGTTTGTGCCGACGCCGCGCCACATTACCCACATCGGGCTGGGCGGCGGCTCGTTCGCCCGCTGGATCGACGCCTTTTTGCCTGATGCCGCGCAAACCGCCGTCGAAATCAATCCGCAGGTGATCCAAATTGCCCGCATGTTGTTCGAGCTGCCGTTTGAAGGCGAAAAATTCGAGATTCTCGAAGCCGACGGCGCCGAATACGTCAAAACCCTCAACGGCGGCACCGATGTGCTGCTGGTGGACGGCTTTGACGGCGAGCAGATTATCGACGACTTGGTCGGCGAAGATTTTTTCCAAGACTGCTTCCGCGCCCTCTCCGCCAACGGCGTGTTCGCCGCCAACTGGTGGAGCGGCGATAAGCGCTACGGGCTGTTTTACGAGCGCCTCGCCCGCAGCTTCGGCGGCCGCCTGATTGCCGTGCCCGCCGAGAGCCACGGCAATGTGGCGGTGCTGGCCTTCAAGGGTGAAGTGGAAACCGCACTCGACACCCTCAAGCGCCGCGCCGCCAAGCTGCAGGAGCAATACCGCCTTGATTTCCCCCGCATGCTCGCCGACATCAAAGCCGCCAACCCGCACAACAACAAAAAACTGCGTTTTCAGGCAGCCTGAAAACGCTCCGCCACAAATAATGAAGGAATCCGCCCCATGATTACCGTCCCCACCCTGCAGAAAATGAAAGCCGCCGGCGAAAAAATCGCCATGCTCACCTGCTACGAAGCCAGTTTCGCCGCGCTGATGAATCGCGCCGGCGTCGATGCCCTGCTGGTGGGCGACTCGCTGGGCATGACCGTGCAGGGGCGCGATTCCACCCTGCCCGTTACCCTGGCCGAGATGTGCTACCACACCGCCGCCGTCGCCCGCGGCAACCAAAACGCGATGATCGTTGCCGACCTGCCTTTCGGCGCCTACCAGCAAAGCCGCGAGCAAGCCTTTGCTGCCGCCGCCGAGCTGATGCAGGCCGGCGCCCATGTAGTCAAACTCGAAGGCGGCGCCTTTATGGCCGACACCACCGAATTTCTGCAGCAGCGCGGCATCCCCGTCTGCGCCCACATCGGCCTGACCCCGCAGTCGGTACACGCACTGGGCGGCTACAAAGTGCAGGGCAAGGGCGACGGTGCCGCCGAACGCCTGCTGGCCGACGCCCGCGCCCACGACGCGGCCGGCGCCGCCATGATTCTGATGGAAGCCGTGCCCGCCGAACTGGGCAGCCGCGTAACCCAAGCCGTCGCCGCGCCCACCATCGGCATCGGCGCCGGCGCCGGCTGCGACGGCCAGGTGCTGGTGATGCACGACATGCTCGGCGTCTATCCCGGCAAAACCGCCCGCTTCGTCAAAAACTTTATGGACGGCCAAAGCAGCGTTCAGGCTGCTGTCGAAGCCTATGTGCGGGCGGTGAAAGAACAAACATTCCCCGCCGCCGAACATACTTTTTCCGCTTAAGCCGAAAGGCAGCCTGAAAACGCCCGCCCCAATCTCCCGCCATGATTCCGCCCACCCGCAATTTCGACCAAGCCCTGTCGCTGCCCGCGCTGGACGGCAGTTTCTTTGCCGCCGACTGGCCGGCGCCCGCCAATGTCCGCACCCTGATCACCACCCGCCGCGGCGGCCACAGCAAAGGCGCGTATGGCAGCCTGAATGTCGGCGCCCACGTTGGCGACGATCCCGCTGCCGTGGCCGCCAACCGCGCGCTGGTGCAGGCGCAAATTGCGCTGCCGGTGGCCTATCTCAACCAAGTTCACGGCAATACGGCAGTTGCCGCCGCAAGCAGCCTGAAAACGCCGGCCGATGCCGATGCTTCGTTCGACAACAGCAGCCAAGCCGCCTGCGCGGTAATGACCGCCGACTGCCTGCCGGTGCTGTTTTGCGACCACGCCGGCACCGTTGTGGCCGCCGCCCATGCCGGCTGGCGCGGGCTGGCCGGCGGCGTGCTGGAAAACACCATCGACGCCATGGGCGTGCCGCCGCTGGAAATCATGGCCTGGCTCGGCCCGGCCATCGGCCCCGAAGCCTTTGAAGTGGGCGAAGACGTGCGTGAAGCCTTCTGCCGCAATTTAAGCGCCGCCGAAGCGGCCTTTCACGCCATCGGCGGCGGCAAATATCTGGCCGACATCTATGCGCTGGCCAAACTGGTGCTGCGCCGCGCCGGCGTCAGTCGCATTTACGGCGGCGAACACTGCACGGTGCTGGAGCGCGAATACTTCTTTTCATACCGCCGCGACGGCCAAACCGGGCGCATGCTCAGCGCCGTCTGGCTGCAACAAGCAGCCTGAAAACACCAAGCAGGCATGTTTTCGCTTTTCAGGCTGCCTGAGCGAGCCAAGCAGCCCGAAAAAACAACGCGCCGTTAAATTCGGTTAAAATGCGCGCTTTTTTCCAACCGTCGTCCGCCAAAGTTTCCATCATGTCCCAACCCGACCAAATCACCGCCGCCGGCATCGCCGCCATCGAAGCGGCTGCCGACCAGCAGACGCTTGAACTTGTCAAAGCCCAATACCTCGGCAAAACCGGCGAACTTAACGCCCTGCTCAAGCAGCTCGGCCAAATGTCGCCCGAAGAGCGCAAAACCGTCGGCGCACACATTAACGAGTGCAAAAACCGCTTTCAGGCTGCCTACAACGCCAAACGCGACGCGCTGAACGAAGCCAGGCTGCAACAGCGCCTGGCCGCCGAAGCACTCGACATTACCCTGCCCGGCCGCAGCCAAGAGCAGGGCGGCCTGCATCCCGTTACCCTTACCTTGCAGCGTGTGGTCGAACTCTTCCACGGACTCGGCTTCGACGTGGCCGACGGCCCCGAAATCGAAGACGATTTCCACAACTTCCAAGCCCTTAACATCCCGCAAGACCACCCCGCCCGCGCCATGCAGGATACCTTTTATGTTGAAAACGGCGACGTTTTGCGCACCCACACCTCGCCCATCCAAATCCGCTACATGCTCGACAAAAAAGAGCCGCCCATCCGCATCATCGCCCCCGGCCGCGTGTACCGCGTGGACAGCGATGCTACCCACTCCCCGATGTTCCACCAAGCCGAAGGCTTATGGGTGGAAGAGGGCGTAACTTTCGCCGATTTGAAAGCCGTGTTTACCGATTTCATCCGCCGCTTTTTCGAACGCGATGATTTGCAAGTACGTTTCCGTCCGTCTTTCTTCCCGTTCACCGAACCGTCCGCCGAAATCGACATCATGGGTGAAAACGGCAAATGGCTGGAAGTCGGCGGCTGCGGCATGGTGCATCCCAACGTGTTGAAAAACGTGAATATCGACCCTGAAAAATACACCGGTTTCGCCTTCGGCATCGGCCTCGACCGCTTCGCCATGCTGCGCTACGGCGTAAACGACTTGCGCCTGTTTTTTGACAACGACTTAGCGTTTTTGAAGCAGTTTTCCTGAGTTTCAGGCAGCCTGAAAACCATTCCGTGCCAATTATTTTTCAATTCGGGACGCACTGTGTTCCGAATTGCAAAAGCCATGAAAAGGCCGTCTGAAAACCAATGTCCAAACCCCTGCTCAAATGGGCGGGCGGCAAATACAAGCTCGCCCGTTTCATCGAAACCCATCTGCCAAGCCGTACCCGCAAACGACTGATAGAGCCGTTTGCGGGCTCGGCCGCCGTTTCTTTGGTTTTAGAATTTGACGCTTATCTTTTAAACGATACCAACGCCGACCTTATCGGCCTGTTTCAAACCCTGAAAGAGCAAAAGCAGGAATTTATCGGCTATGCCCGCTCGTTTTTCACCGCAGAAAACAACGAAAGCAGCCGTTATTACGAATTACGCGAACAATTCAACCAAAGCCGCGACAGAGCCGAGCGCGCCGCGCTGTTTGTCTATCTCAACCGCCACGCCTTTAACGGTCTGTGCCGCTACAACAGCAAAGGCGGGTTTAACGTGCCGTTTGGCAAATACAAAGCTCCCTATTTTCCTGAAGCAGAAATGCAAGGATTTTTGCAAAAGACCGACCGCATTGAATTGGCGTGCGGAGATTTTCAGGCTGCCTTGGCGTCGGCAGGTTCAGACGACCTGATTTACTGCGACCCGCCCTATGTCCCGTTGAGTGAAACCGCATCGTTTACCGCCTACGCGCAAAACGGTTTCAACGCCGACGATCAACGCCGCCTTGCCGCCTTCGCCGAACGCGCAGCCAAGCAATCGCAAGGCGTGCTGATTTCCAACCACGATACGCCGTTTACCCGCGAGCTTTACCGCAACGCCCGCTTGGAAAGCATCGAAGTGCAGCGCAATATCGCCGCTAAAGGCAGCAGCAGGCAAAAGGTTGGCGAGATCTTGGCTGTTTATGAATAAAAACCTGTTGGCCGAAGCCGCCGCGCCCTATCAAAGCAGCCTGAAAAAACACGTTTCAGACGGCCTTGTGCTGTATCACGAAGACGCATTAACCGTGATGCGCAAAATTTTAGAAAAGCACCCAAACGGTTGCTTTGACATGATTTTCGCCGACCCGCCGTATTTCCTTTCCAACAACGGCTTTACCTGCCAAAACGGGCAAATGGTTTCCGTAAACAAAGGAGGCTGGGACAAATCGCAGGGCATGGCCGCCGATATGGAGTTTTACGAACAATGGCTCAGATTGTGCTACGCCCTGCTGAACCCTGACGGCACAATCTGGGTGTGCGGTACGCAGCACAACATTTACTTTATCGGCTACCTGATGCAGAGCATCGGTTATCATATTTTGAACAACATCACATGGGAAAAACCCAACCCGCCGCCAAACCTGTCCTGCCGTTTTTTTACCCATTCCACCGAAACGCTGTTGTGGGCAAAGAAAAGCAAAAAAGCAAAGCACACCTTTCATTACGAAACTATGAAAGCGCAAAACGGCGGCAAACAAATGAAATCGGTTTGGCAAATCGTCCCGCCGAACAAAACAGAAAAAGCATTTGGCAAACATCCGACACAAAAACCGCTTGCCCTGCTCGAACGCTGCATTCAGGCTGCCTCAAACATCGGCGATTTGATATTTGACCCGTTTGCAGGCAGCGGCACGACAGGCGTTGCCGCATTGAAACACGGGCGCAGGTTTTGCGGGTGTGAGAAAGAAGAAGCGTTTTTTGAATTAGCTAAGAAGAGATTGGCAACAAATGGCGAATAAACTGGCAAAATTATTAAATATCCAATCTGACGACGAACTGTTTGAGCTGATTACCAACAGCTTTCGCAGCAAAATTACCCAATGGGATTATTTTGTCAATTGGGGAAAAGTGTTTGCAAATATGCAATCTGTTGAAGTGGAATTGAATATTTTGAATTCCCTAATCGGCAAAGAGCAAATCGAAGAAGAGTTTGTCAAACTGCTTAAAACCTATCCGCAAGTTGCAAAAGCCATTCCATATTTATTGGCCGTTCGTGAAACCAATTTGGAAATCTTAATTGACGCACAGCGGTTTATCTATAAAAACTACCGTTTTTCAGGCAGCCTGAAAGAAGACGAATATCAGGATTTGGCTGATTTTCTGTCCAACAGCGGGCTGGCCGAACTGTTCAGAAACAGGAAAATCAAAAACCTGACCGATTATGTGGTAGGCGTGGAAGTCGGATTGGACAGCAACGGACGCAAAAACCGTATCGGCACGTTAATGGAAAACATCGTAGAAGTTTACGTTGCACAGACCTGCGCCGCATTAGGTTTGAGCTATCTGCCGCAGGCAAGCGCATCCAAAATCAAAACCGAATGGGGTTTGGACGTAGTCTCGGATAAATCGGAACGCAAAATCGACTTTGCCATTAATGCAAACGGAAAACTGTTTTTTATCGAGTGCAATTTTTACAGCGGCGGCGGCTCCAAACTCAAATCAACCGCCACCGAATATCAGAAAATGTCTGCCTACTGGAATGAACAAAAGATTGATTTCATCTGGGTTACAGACGGTTTCGGTTGGCAGAAAACATTAAAACCGCTGCGCGAATATTTTGATAAGGCAGATTACCTTTTAAATCTAGAATTACTTCGACAAAATGTATTAACTCAGATTATTCAGGCTGCCTGAAAAGCCAAGTTTACAAATCGCAACACTTTAAATTTTAACGAGCAAAACCATGCAATTTTCCTACTCCTGGCTGAAAACCCAAGCCAATCCTAATCTTTCTGCCGATGAGCTTTCGCATTTGCTGACCATGTCCGGTCTGGAAGTGGAAGAAAGCGAAGCTGCCGCGCCTGCGTTTGGCGGTGTGGTGGTGGCGGAAGTGAAATCCGTTGAAAAACATCCTGATGCCGACCGTTTGAACGTAACCCAAGTTGATGCGGGTACGGGCGATTTGATTCAGATTGTCTGCGGTGCGCCGAATGTGCGGCCGGGTATCCGTGTGCCGTGTGCCTTGCCGGGGGCGGTGTTGCCGGGCAGTTTCAAAATCAAGCCGACCAAGATGCGCGGGGTGGAATCGAACGGAATGTTGTGTTCTGCCAAAGAGTTGGGCTTGCCCGATGATGGTGTGGACGGCCTGCATGTCCTGCCTGCCGATGCGCCCGTCGGTGCGAACATCCGCGATTATCTGGATTTGGACGACACGCTGTTTACGCTGAAAATCACGCCCAACCGCGCCGATTGTTTGAGCATCAAGGGCATTGCCCGCGAAGTGGCGGCGCTGACCGGCTGCGGTTTTGCGCCGACGGTAATTCAGACGGCCTCTGTTAGCAGCGGCAAAACCCAGCCGGTGCGCATCGATGCGCCGGCCGACTGCGGACGCTTTGTCAGCCGTGTGATTGAAAACGTCAATGCGCAGGCCGCCACGCCCGCGTGGATGCGCCAGCGGCTCGAGCGCAGCGGCATCCGCAGCATTTCGGCGCTGGTGGACATCGGCAACTATGTGATGCTGGAAATCGGCCAGCCGATGCACGTGTTTGATGCCGACAAAATTTCAGGCAGCATCATCGTGCGCCGCGCCGAAAACGGCGAAGTGCTGGAATGTTTGAACGAAAAAACCGTTACGCTGGCCGACAACACGCTAGTGGTGGCCGACGAAAAAGGCGCGTTGAGCCTTGCCGGCCTGATGGGCGGCACGGCCAGCGCGGTTTCAGACGATACGCGCAATATCGTGCTGGAAGCGGCGTGGTTCGCGCCGGCCGTTATTGCGGGCAAATCGCGCCAATACGGCTTCGGCTCGGATTCTTCGTTCCGCTTTGAGCGTGGCGTGGACTACCGTTTGCAGGCCGATGCCATCGAACGCGCCACCGAATTGGTGTTGCAAATCTGCGGCGGCCAGGCGGGCGAAATGGTGGAGGCCGTGGGCGATTTGCCGTCTGAAAAACGCGTGGGCGTACGTTTGAACCGCGTAGCCAAAGTATTGGGCGTGGACATCGCCGCCGATCAGGTTGAAACCATCCTGCGCACACTCGGATTGCAGCCTGAAAAAACCACCGACGGCTTTCAGACGGTCTCGCCGAGCTTCCGCTTCGACATCGAAATCGAAGCCGATTTAATCGAAGAAATCGGCCGTGTGTACGGCTACGAAAACATCCCCGACGATGCCACATCAGGCAGCCTGAAAATGCTGCCGCTGCCCGAAACCCGCCGCCCGCGCTTTGCCGTGTACAACGAAATGGCGGCGCGCGGCTACCGCGAAGTGGTCAGCTACGCCTTTGTCGATGAAGCGTGGGAAACCGATTTTGCCGCCAACGACAACCCAATCCGCCTGCAAAACCCGCTGGCGGCGCAATATGCCGTGATGCGCTCGACGCTTATCGGCGGCCTGGTGGAAATTTTGCAGAATAATTTAAACCGCAAGCAAAACCGCGTGCGCATTTTTGAAATCGCCCGCTTGTTTGCCAAAGATTCAGACGGCCTGTTTGTGCAAAACGAGCGCATCGGCGGCCTGTGGTACGGCGCAGCCATGCCCGAGCAATGGGGCGAAAAAACGCGCAACGCCGATTTTTACGACATCAAGGCGGATGTGGAAAACCTGTTGAAAAACAGCAAAATCGAGTTTGTCAAAACCGCCCATCCCGCGCTGCACCCCGGCCGCGCCGCCGAAATCGTTTCAGACGGCCGCGTGATTGGTTTTGTCGGCGAGCTGCACCCCAAATGGCTGCAAAAATACGACCTGCCGCAAGCGCCGCTGGTGTTTGAAATCGATATGGCCGCGGTTTTACAGCGCGAGAAAACCCGCTATCAGCCCGTGTCCAAATTCCAGGCCGTGCGCCGCGATTTGGCCTTTGTGCTGCCGGAAAACGTGTCCTACGCCGAACTCGAAAGCAGCCTGAAAACCGTTTCCAGCCCGCTGGTGCAGGAAATCGCGCTGTTTGACGTCTATCGCGGCACCGGCCTGCCCGAAGGCATGAAGAGCATGGCGGTGAAAGTGCTGCTGCAGGACATGGAAAACACGCTCACCGACGAAGCCGTCGAGCCGGTAATGGCCAAGCTGGTGGACGCGGCGGCAGCCGTGGGCGGCCGTTTGCGCTGAATCCGCATCTTCCAAACAAACACGCGCCGGAAAATCCGGCGCGTGTTTTTTCAGGCTGCCTGAAACCCTACCCATAGCGCTGCCTGCCATCCGGAAGCCGGCCTACTTTTGCCGTTTTTCCCTTACTCTATTTCAAATCCCTTGAACAGAATTTACACAAATGATAAGGTTGTAACCGCCTGTAATCGGCACATCAGAAAAACAAACTTGGAGAAACCCCTATGCCTTACCAATACATCGCCGCCGCCGGTCTGCAGATCGACAAGCATCTCTACCGCCTGATTGAAGACGACATCTTGCCCGCGCATCCGCAGCTTGATTCTGCCGCCTTTTGGCCGGGTTTTGCCGCGCTTTTGGCAGAGTTTACGCCGCAAAATCGTGCCCTGTTGGCCGAGCGCGACCGTCTTCAGGCTGCCATCGACGGCTGGCACCGCAGCCATCCCAATTTCGATGCCGCCGCCTATCAGGCTTTTCTGCGCGAAATCGGCTATCTGGCCGATGAGCCTGCGCCCTTTAAAATCGAAACCGCCAATGTCGATCGCGAACTGGCCGAGCAGGCCGGGCCGCAGCTGGTGGTACCGATCAACAATGCCCGCTACGCCTTAAACGCCGCCAATGCCCGCTGGGGCAGCCTGTACGATGCGCTCTACGGTACCGACGCCATCAACCAGCCGGGCGTGCCGGCAGCCGGCGGCGCTTACAATCCCGACCGCGGCCGCGCGGTTATCGCCTTTGCCCGCCGTTTTCTCGACGAAAGCCTGCCGCTTGCGGCCGGCAGCCACCGCGATGCCGTGCGCTACCATTTGGATTCAGGCAGCCTGAAAGTGAGTTTGGCCGACGGCAGCGAAACCACGCTCAAGCAGCCTGAAAATTTTGTCGGCTACAACGGCAGCGCCGATGCGCCCTCTTCGCTGCTGTTTCTGCACAACGGCCTGCACATCGATATTCTGATCGATCCCGCCTCGCCCATCGGCGGCCAGGATGCGGCCGGCATCAAAGACATCGTGCTCGAAGCCGCGCTCTCAACGATTATGGACTGCGAAGACTCGGTGGCCGCGGTGGACGGCGAAGACAAAGCGCTGGTGTACCGCAACTGGCTCGGCCTGATGCGCGGCACGCTCAGCGAAGAAGTCGAGAAAAACGGCAAAACCTTTACCCGCCGCCTGAATCCCGACCGCGAATACACCGCGCCCGACGGCAGCCGTTTCAGCCTGCCCGGCCGCTCGCTGCTGTTTATCCGCAACGTCGGCCACCTGATGACCACGCCGGCGGTGCTCGATGCCGACGGCAAGGAAATCCCCGAAGGCATTCTCGACTGCGTGATGACCGCACTGATCGCCCCTTTCGATTTCGCCCGCAACAGCAACAAAAACAGCCGCAGCGGTTCGGTTTATATCGTCAAACCGAAAATGCACGGCGCCGAAGAAGTCGCCTTTGCCGACTGCCTGTTTGCCGCCGTCGAAAAACTCACCAGCCTGCCGGCCGACACTCTGAAAATGGGGATTATGGACGAAGAGCGCCGCACCTCGCTCAATCTGGCCGCCTGCATCGCCGCCGCCAAACGGCGCGTGGTGTTCATCAACACCGGTTTTCTCGACCGCACCGGCGACGAAATCCACACCTCCATGCATGCCGGCGCGATGATCCGCAAAAACGATATGAAAAACAGCGCTTGGATCAAAGCCTACGAAGCCAGCAACGTGCAAACCGGCCTAGCCTGCGGTTTGGCGCACAAAGCGCAAATCGGCAAAGGCATGTGGGCGATGCCCGATTTGATGGCGAAAATGCTGGCGGAAAAAAGCGGCCACCCCAAAGCCGGTGCCACCACCGCCTGGGTGCCCTCGCCCACCGCCGCCACCCTGCACGCCATCCACTACCACCAGACCAATGTGTTTGACGTGCAGCAAAACCTGCCCCGCCACGATGCAGGCAGCCTGAAAGCCGATCTGCTCACCATTCCGCTGGCCGCCGACACCGCTTGGAGCGCCGAAGACAAGCGCCAGGAGTTGGACAACAACTGCCAGGGCATCCTCGGCTATGTGGTGCGCTGGGTCGAACAGGGCATCGGCTGCTCGAAAGTGCCGGACATCCACAACATTGGCCTGATGGAAGACCGCGCCACCCTGCGCATTTCCAGCCAGCACATCGCCAACTGGCTGCTGCACGGCATCGTCAGCCGCGACGAAGTGCGCGCCAGCCTCGAGCGCATGGCCGCGGTGGTGGACAGCCAAAACCAACACGATCCCGCCTATGTGCCGATGGTCGGCCGTTTCGAGCTTTCCCCCGCCTTTCAGGCTGCCTGCGACCTGATTTTCAAAGGCGGCGAGCAAACCAACGGCTACACCGAACCGCTGCTGCACCACTGGCGCCGCGTCGCCAAGTCCGAAGCCAAAGGCTGACGCCGGACGGTACGGCGGCGGGCAGGCATCCGCCGCCGTTACTCTATAGCGCAAACGCTTACACTATATCAAAACAAAATAATTTAAAATCAACAAATTACTTGCACTTTCGCTCTCGAACCGCTATGATTGCGACTCCCAGCAACCGACAAAAGGAAAACACCATGAGCCACCATACCCATGCCAACCATCCCCATGTTCACGGCGCAGGCTGCGGCCACACCGCCATCAAACACGGCGACCATATCGACTACCTGCACGACGGCCACCTGCACCACGCCCACGAAGGCCATTACGACGAGCACAGCCTGGAAGTAAACGCCACCAATCCCGACGGCTGCCATCCGGTCGATACCTGCGCCGGCCACGTCCATGGCGAAGGCTGCGGCCACGAAGCCGTGCCGCACGGCGACCATGTGGACTACATCGTCAACGGCCGCCTGCACCACCAGCACGGCGACCATTGCGACGACCACGGCCCGGTAGAAATCGTCGGCTGATAGCTTGTTTCTCCGACAAATGCCGCATCTGCACGCAAGCAGATGCGGCGTTTGTGCTGTCTGCCTGACCGACGGCAGCCGTTTTCAGGCTGCCTGCCATAGCGTTTGCCGAACTGTCCGGCCGGCGGATGCCCAGTTATATTTCCCAAGCAAAAAGCAGCCTGAAAACCCCTACTATGGTTTTCAGGCTGCTTTTTCGCATTCACAGCAGATTGCCATCCCTACCCTTTCAGGCTGCCTATTCTCTGCAGGCAGCCTGAAAAATATTGGCGTCAGTTGTCCTGAATCAGGCTGCGACGGTAAACGGCCTGCGCCAGCGTGCCGGCATCGACGTATTCGAGTTCGCTGCCCAGCGGCATGCCGCGGGCAAGGCGGCTGACTTTGTAGGGCTGGCCTTTAAACAGCTCGGCCAGCACATAGGCGGTGGCGTCGCCCTCGGCGGTAAAGGACGTGGCGATGATGATTTCCTCCACCGGCGAATCGGCAACGCGGGCGATTAATTTATCCAGCGCAATCGCTTTCAAATCCATATCCTGCGCGGGGCTGACCTGCCCCATCAGCACGAAATACAGGCCGTCGTGACAGCGGGCGGCTTCCATGCCGGCAACGTCGGCGGGCATGTGGACAATCATCAGGCGCGTGGCGTCGCGTTTTTCGTCGGCGCAGATATGGCACAACTCGCCTTCGCAAAAAGTATTGCAGCTGGTGCAGTTATTGACCTGCTTGAGCGCCAGATCGAGCGCCTGCGCCAGCTCTTGGGCGCCGGCGCGGTTTTGCTGCAACAGGGTGTAGGCCATGCGCTGCGCGGTTTTCGGGCCGACATTGGGCAGAATGCACAGGGCTTTGATCAGGCGGGAGAAGGCGTCGGGGGCGGGTTTCATGGGTGCTTATGCTTATCGGCGGCGGTTTTAGCTTCGCAGAAGCTCGTAAACTCGCTTTCAGGCTGCCTGAAACGGCAGAAACCTGCCGCAGTCGTAACGACGGGCAGGCAGGCGGGCAAAAACGGCATCAGGTTTTGGGCAGGGTAACGCCGGTTTGCCCCATGTATTTGCCGTTGCGGTCTTTATAGGACGTTTCGCAGACTTCGTCGCTCTCGAAAAACAGCACTTGCGCCACGCCTTCGCCGGCGTAGATTTTGGCGGGTAGCGGCGTGGTATTGGAAAACTCCAGGGTAACGTAGCCTTCCCATTCGGGTTCAAACGGCGTGACGTTCACGATAATCCCGCAGCGGGCGTAGGTGGATTTGCCCAAGCATACGGTGAGCACGTTGCGCGGAATGCGGAAATATTCCACCGTGCGCGCCAGCACAAACGAGTTGGGCGGGATGATGCAGCAGTCGTCTTCCACGGTAACAAAGTTTTTCGGGTCGAAGTTTTTGGGATCGACGATGGTGCTGTTGATATTGGTGAAGATTTTGAATTCGTTGGCGCAACGGATGTCGTAGCCGTAGCTGGATGTGCCGTAGGAAATGATTTTTTTGCCGTCGGCTTCTTTCACTTGGTTCGGCTCGAAGGGTTCAATCATACCGAACTCTTCGCTCATGCGGCGGATCCATTTGTCGGATTTGATGGACATGGTTTTCCTTGTTTTGACTGGGGCAGCCTGAAAACGGCAAAACGGCTTTTTCAGGCTGCCTGAAAGGGAAAGACGGCCGGATTTACGGGCGCAGGCCGTCCAAGCATTGTTGGTCGCGGCGGTTCCACTCTTTTTCGCCGCCAAGCAAATCGAGCTGCTGCTGCGGGTTAAGTTTGGGGAAAGACTGGATCTGTTCGCTGCTGAGTTTGTCCAGCGGCTCGCGCCACATGCACACACAGTATTGCTGCGCCAGCGCGCCGGAATCGTCTTTCAGGCTGCGTGCCTGCAGATCGGCCTGCCATTTGGGATGGCTGGGAACGTGCTGGATGCAGCTTTCCATAATGGCGTTTTGCGCGCGGGCTTTGCTCATGCCGCATTGGCTGAGCAGAAAGAAGCCGGCAAACAGCAGGGCGGTAATCCGCAGCCAGATAATCACGGTGCGGCGCTTTTTCGCCCGCAATAGCGCGGCTTCGTCTAGCTGCGGCGCGGCGGTTTCGCTTTTCAGGCTGCTTTGTCCGCCGTCTTCTGCCGCTTCGGCTACCGGATTTTTCAGGCTGCCTTCGTCTGTGGCGGTTTGTTTGTCCAGATCAGTCATTCAGGCTTTCCATGCGGATCATCACCACGGGGGCGGAGACGCTGGCTTCGGCTTCGATGCGTGGGATGGCTCGGCGGATGTTTTGCTCAACGGTGCTGTGGGTGAGAATCACGATTTCGGCCTGGTTATTATCGAGCACGCCTTTTTGAATCAGGGCTTCGATGGAAATGCCTTCGCCGGCCAGAATATTGGCGATGCTGCCGAGCACGCCGGCTTTGTCGGCAGCCTGAACGCGCAGATAGTAGCTGCTGGTGATTTCGTCCATCGACAGGAAATGCACTTCCTGCAAGCGGCCGGGCTGGAAAGCGAGATACGGCACGCGGTGGCCGCTGTCGGCCGAGAGCAGGCGGCTGATGTCGATAATATCGGCCACCACGGCGCTGGCGGTGGGCAGCGCGCCGGCACCGGCGCCGTAATACAGGGTTTCGCCAACCATATCGGCATTCACGCGCACGGCGTTCATCACGCCGTTTACATTGGCCAGCAGGCGGCATTCGGGCAACAGGGTCGGATGCACGCGTAATTCCACGCCTTTTTCGCTCAGGCGGGTGATGCCTAAAAGTTTGACGCGGTAGCCCAGCTCTTCGGCATAGCGGATGTCGCGGGCATCGAGTTTGCTGATGCCTTCCAGATAGCAGGCACCGAAATTCACCGGCGTGCCGAAAGCCAGCGCCGACATAATGGTGATTTTGTGGCCGGCATCGTGGCCTTCGATATCGAAAGTGGGATCGGCTTCGGCATAGCCCAATTCCTGCGCCTGTTTGAGCACTTGGGCAAACGGGCTGCCTTTCTCGCGCATCTCGCTGAGAATGAAATTGCTGGTGCCGTTGATGATGCCCATAATCGACTTGATGCGGTTGGCCGACATCCCTTCGCGCAGCGCTTTGATAATCGGGATGCCGCCGGCCACCGCCGCTTCAAACTGCACCATCACGTTTTTGCGGCCGGCCAGCGCAAAGATTTCGTTGCCGTATTCGGCGAGCAGTTTTTTGTTGGCGGTAACCACATGCTTGCCGTTTTCCACCGCTTCGAGCACTAAATCCTTGGCAATCTGGGTGCCGCCGAACAGTTCGACCACAATATCCACATCCGGATGGCGCACCAGTTCAAACGGATCGGCCATATACTGCGCATCGGGGCACACGCTGCGGGCTTTGGCTGCATCGCGCGAAGACACCATCGCCAGCCGCACTTCGCGGCCGAGACGGCGGCTGATCTCCGCCGCGTTTTTCTGCAGCACTTCGGCGGTACCGCTGCCCACCGTGCCCAAACCCAACAAACCGATCCTGATTGCTTGCATAACTGCTCCTGAATTGAAGTATCTTTGTGTGCTAGACTTCCCGCCGGCAAACGCCTGGAAAAGATCGCGCATTGATTTGTGAAAGCCGCGCGATACTACCCGATTTTACCTATCTTTGCATCTTCAATTTCCCCCCATAGCACGCTTATGAACATCGAAGAAAGCTTGGGCGGCATCACCGCCGCCGGCGAACACAGCATCGAAATCGACGGCATCTCCCACCCCCTGCCCGCCGTAATTGCCGGCCGGCCGCAGGGCAGCGTCGAAACCGTATCCTTTATCTGCAGGCAGCCTGAAAAACAGGCGCAGGATTTGAACGAACAGTCTTTTCAGGCTGCTTTGGACGACGGCGCCGAAGTCATTATCGTTGGCACCGGTGCCAAGCAGCAGTTTCTGCCGCCGCGCACCGCCGCTGCCCTTGCCGCCCGCGGCGTCGGACTGGAGTGCATGAGCACCGCCGCCGCCTGCCGTACCTTTATGCTGCTTACCGCCGAAGGCCGCCGCGTATGGGCGTGGTTGTGGTAGCGCCGTTTGCTGCTGTTAAAACAGCCAAAGTGTCGCCTTTCCCCTTTCAGGCAGCCTGAAAACTTTTGTAAAGAATACGGATGCTTTTTTTAAAAACGGCCGCCCTGCCCCACATCCCGCAGGCGGTGGCGCGGCACAAACGTGCTGCCTGCACACTTTCAACACACCATCAGGAGTTTTTCCCATGACCGAATTATCCAAACAACCCGTCGCCGACCGCGCCGAGCACAACGCCTTTTTCCCATCCAACTACCATCTCTAAGCCAATACACCGCGCCCAAAACCAACTTTGCCGGCACCCAATTCGCCCAGCCCTACACCGGCGGCAAATTCAAAGTGCTGATGGTCGCCACCGACGAGCGCTATCTGCAAATGCAAAACGGCAAATTCTTCTCCACCGGCAACCACCTCGTAGAAACCCTGCTGCCGATGCTGCACATCCACAAAGCAGGCTTTGCAATCGACGTCGCCACCCTGTCGGGCAACCACGCCAAATTTGAAATGTGGGCGATGCCGGGCGAAGACGCAGCCATCGCCGAAATCTACGCCGAATACCTGCGCAAATTGGACAAACCCGCGCGCCTTGCCGATATTTTGGACGAAGTAACCGCGCCCGATTCGCCCTATATCGCCGTGCTGATTCCCGGCGGCCACGGCGCGTTCAACAAGCTGCCTGAAAGCCGCGACATGCAGCGCCTGCTCGATTGGGCGTTGGAGAACGACAAATTCATCATCATCCTGTGCCACGGCCCCGCCGCGCTGGCTGCCGCATCCGTAGGTCGCGCCGATAGCGAGTTCCCGTTCAAAGGCTACGAGCTGTGCGTGTTCCCCGACGCTTTGGACGAAGGCGCGAATCTGGACATCGGCTATATGCCGGGCAAACTGCCGTGGCTGCTCGCCAAACGCTTGGAAGAGCTGGGCATAGTGGTGAAAAACAGTAAAACCAGCATCGACGGCAGCGTCCACAAAGACCGCCGCCTGCTCACCAGCGACAGCCCGCTGGCGGGAAATGCGCTGGGTATTTTGGCCGCCGAAGAGCTGCTGAAAGCTACTGGCGTATAAGCGCGATATTTTTCAGGCTGGCTGTAATAAGGCAGCCTGAAAAATATCTGTATCATTAGGACGTGCCGGCAATCGGTATTGCGGCGGTATTTTGGCAAAAACCGCTTTGAAAACTGCATACCGGCGCGTCCTAGCCATTTCCCGAGAGCAGCGAAAAACATGAAAAACCGATGGAAAGAAAAGCTCACTAAAGAAAATATCCTTGCTTATCTGCTTGCCTTCGGCGTAATGTTTTTATTGGGCGGTATCCGTAAGGCTTGGATAAATATCTTTTATAAAGAAGAAATAAAAATATCGAAAGCCAAACTTCATGACGCAAATTCCGTGGTGGCATTTGTTGCCAAGGAATTGGGGAGTACAGAGTGGGATATTGGTTCCTATGGCAGAAAAACAGCCACAGAATGGCGATATGGATATGGGGAAATAATTACCCCTTCATGCTCACCGCAAACCCTAGATAAAATTAATAGCGCCATGATTAAAAATGGTAGTTTTCATGTCAAACCACTGCTTAGCGAATATGAATATCAAAAAATGTTTTGCGTAAATAAAGATATATTGGTTATATTTTCCGATTACACAAGTTTGCACAAGCATTGCAAAATTGATGTTCAATTGGAATGGAAAAGCTATTCAAGCTGCACCAAGTCCAAAGAAGGTTATTCCATTTATTAAGCCGGCCATCCCCAACGCATCCCGACAAAAAAGCAGCCTGAAAACCGCTTCCCATGGTTTTCAGGCTGCTTTTTGGGGTTTTGACCGCTTTCAGGCTGCCTCGCCCTCTTGCAGGTATTCGGCAAACACTTCGTCCGGCACCATGCTGCCGCCGGTGGCCCAGGCCAGGTGGGTGGCGTTGGCAACGTCGTCAAAATACGGCATGCCGGCGAGCGCGGCGCAGGCGGACGGTTCGAGCTGCAGGCCTTCGCTGTGGCGGACGGTGCGCAGCAGGCGGAACAGTTCGGCATCGGGCACGGTGTAAAAGGCGTCGATGGAGCGCTGCATGGCGCGGCCGACAAAGCCGGATGCGCGGCCGACGGCCAGTCCGTCGGCGGCGGTGCGGTTGCTCAGACCGATGTCGCTGACGGCGATTTCGTCGTGCAGGCCGGTATAGACGCCCAGCAGCATGCAGGGCGACTGCACCGGTTCGGCAAACACGCAGCGCACGGCGTCGCCAAAGGCGAGTTTCAGCCCGAAGGCAACGCCGCCGGGGCCGCCGCCGACGCCGCAGGGCAGATAGACATACAGCGGATGCTCGGCATCGACGCGCAATCCTTGTTCGGCGCATTGTGCTTTGAGCCGTTCGCCGGCAACGGCGTAACCGAGAAACAGGTGGCGCGAGTTTTCGTCATCGACGAAATAGGCGTAGGGGTCTTGCTCGGCTTGGGCGCGGCCGGCGGCAACCGCTTCGCCGTAGTCGCCGGCGTATTCGTAAACGCTGACGCCGTTGGCGCGCAGCTTGTCTTTTTTCCATTGGCGGGCGTCGGCGGACATGTGCACGGCAGCCTGAAAGCCGAGTTTGGCAGCCATAATGCCGATGGAAAGCCCCAAATTGCCGGTGGAGCCGACGGCTACGGTGTAGCGGCGGAAAAACTGCCGCGCTTCTTCGCTGTCGAGCTTGGCGTAGTTATCGCCCTCGCGCAGCAGGCCGTGCTGCAGTGCCAGCGCTTCGGCGTGCTGCAACACTTCGTAAATGCCGCCGCGCGCTTTGATCGAGCCGGAAACCGGCAGTTCGCTGTCCGCCTTAATCCACAAATCGCGCTTGAGATGCAGCGCTTCCTGCAATTTGGGCGTGCGGTAGAGCGGGCTTTCGATCAGGCCATCGGCTGCGGCGGTGGCGGGAAACACGGCGCGGATATAGGGGGCAAAACGCTGCAGCCGCGCGGCGGCATCGGCCACGTCGGCGGCGCTCAGACCGACATCAGCGAGCGCCTGGGCGGCGGGGGCGGTGTTCGGATTGCGCCACAGCACGGGTTCGGCGGCGGCCAGTTGGTGGATCAGGGGGTCTTCGCGGCTGAGCATGGACGGCTCCTAAGGACTATGGATGGGCGGGGCGGATGTTTTCAGGCTGCTTTTGCGGCTTTCAGGCTGCTTTGTGCTTTAAGCGCTCATGGTCGAAACGGCCGCTGCGCAAAAAGGCGGCGGTTTGGGCGGCGGCTTCTTTGTCGGCAATCATCGCGGTATGAGAAACCGGCAGCACGATGTGGTCGGCCATGCCCGGGCAATGGGTTTCGGCGCACAGCACGGTGCCGTCGTTTTCGCCATCCAGCCCGACCAAATGGCCGATGCCCAGCGGCCGGTTGCCGGCGATGCTACCCAGCTCGACAGTGGCCGGCAGCGGCGGCAGGTTGCCGTCGAGCAAATCGTGGTAGGCGCGCCCGAGCAGCGGCACGCCGACGTGGCGGGCGCGGATGGCGGCGGCGGTGGCGCTGCCCTGGTGCGGCGTGCCGAGCGTAACGATGCGACCGCGCACCAAATCCGGCCGCGCGGCGGCAAAATGGCGCAGCACCAGCCCGCCCAGGCTGTGGCCGACAAAGTGCAGCGGCTCGTCGGGATGCAGCCTGAAAAATGCTTCCGTGCGCTCGGCCAGCGCATCGCAGTGGTGGCGGTAGTCCTGCCAGACGCTGTAATAGCCGAAAGTGGCGGTGCTGTAGGCGTAGCGGCGCAGCAGTAGGGCAAAGGGCAGCATGGTCCAAGCGTGCATATGGATGCCGTGCAGCAGCAGAATGTGGCCGTTCATGGCGTGCTCCTTGTTTTTGGGATTTTCAGGCTGCTTTGGTTTTTCAGGCAGCCTGAAAAACGGAAAAGTTATCCGGTCATGCCGGTTATACCGCCGCCAGCTCGCGGCGCATGGCGGCGATTTCGGCGGCGTAGTCGGTGGCGCCGAAGATGGCGGAACCGGCCACAAAGGTATCGGCACCGGCAGCGGCAGCGGCGGCGATGTTGGCGGTTTTGATGCCGCCGTCCACTTCCAGCGCGATGCGGCGGCCGCTGTGCGCCTGATAGGCATCGAGCATGGCGCGCACTTGGCGTAGTTTGTCGAGCGTATGCGGGATAAAGGCCTGGCCGCCGAAGCCGGGGTTCACCGACATCAGCAGCACCATGTCGAGCTTGTCGAAAACATGCTCCAGCACCTGCGGCGGCGTGGCGGGATTAAGCACCAGCCCGGCTTGGCGGCCGGCGTTTTTAATCAGCGCCAGACTGCGGTCGATGTGGTGGCTGGCTTCGGGGTGGAAGGTAATGATGTCGGCACCGGCGCCGATAAAGGCTTCGATCAGTGCGTCCACCGGCTCGACCATCAGATGCACGTCCACCGGCACGCTGGCGTAGGGCTTGATGGCGGCGCAGACCATCGGCCCGAAGGTGAGATTGGGAACGTAGTGGTTGTCCATTACATCAAAATGGATAAGGTCGGCGCCGGCGGCAATCACGTCGCGCACTTCTTCGCCCAGGCGGGCGAAATCGGCGGCAAGAATGCTGGGGGCGATGCGGTAGCGGGTCATGCGGTGTGTCCTGTGTGGTTTTCGGATACGGTAAAGTTATGTAAGCTCTGGGGCGCGTCAGCAATCAACATTTTGGCGGCTTTTACGTCCTAAAACAGCATCTGCCGCGTTAAAAATACTTGCCTATGGGAGCATAGGCTCGCATTTTTGCCTTCCATCTGCCGTTTTATGCCGCAAAATCCGCTTCAAAAGTCGGATGCCAACGCGCCCTAGCATACCCAGTTCGCCCCGCGGCGGCAACCGCGGCACGCCGGCGGCGGCAGGCACGTGCCTGCGGAACAATGCGGCGCACCAAGCGCCTGCGGGCGGCATTTTATTTGCCCGTGTGCGGATTTGGGCATAGAATATGCCGCGCTTGCGGCTGAACCAAATTATCACACACACATGCCGCTTTGCCGTTTGCAAAGGTTTAATAAAATACAGGCTGATCCATGCTTTTTCGATTCGCTCCTTTCTGCCGCCTGCTGGCGGTCGGTGTTTTTCTGCTGCTGCCGCATGCTGCCTTTGCCGCGGACATCCGCCCCAACTGCAACCTGCGCATTCTCAAGCTCAGCAGCCAGCAGATGTCCGAGATGCAGGGTCTGCGTAAGCGCTACAAATCGGCGCTCGGACGCATCAGCCGCGACAGCCGCCACAACCACCAAGTGCCTTTGGTGCCGCTGTTTGAAAAAAACACTTTCGATGTCCATCACGCCCAGCGCATCGCCCAGGCGCGCTATGAAACCGATATCCAAAACACCGTGGCCGAACTGCAGTTTTACCACGAGTTTTTCCAGCTTTTGAATCCCGAGCAGCAGGCCATCTGGCTTAAGCTGTGCCTGCAGCCCTAAAACACCGTTTTGCGCTTTTCAGGCTGCCTGATTCCGTTTCAGGCAGCCTGAAAACTTTTGCCCGCGCCGCCGCTATCGCCGGCATAGCCTTTGCCGGCGGCGGCGCACTTGCCAGCGGCAGGCAAAGCCTGCATCATGCGCACTTTTTGCTCTCCGCCCGATTGTCTGCATGGCTGCCAAAACCCGCTTCTTTACCCGTTTTATCCGCATTTTCCGCCTGATCGGCTGGTTTTTCGCCACCGCCGCCCGCCTGCGCCGGCTGGATGGTTTTACCCTGGCCGAGCGCAACCGCATTCTGCGCGATGCCAGCGCGCGATGCCTGCAGCTGCTCAATGTGCGCGTCGATGCGCCCAATCCGCCGCCCGAATATTCAGGCAGCCTGCTGGTTACGCCCAACCATATCTCGTGGCTGGATATTTTCGTAGTCAGCCTGTTTTATCCGTCGAGCTTTATCGCTATGAAAGAGCTGGCCGGCTGGCCGCTGATCGGCGCGGCGGTGCGCAACGCCGGCACGGTGTTTATCGACCGCAGCAACCGCAAAGACATCGACCCCATCACCGCCGCCATGAGCGAGACGCTCAAAGCCGGCGGCAACGTCTGCTTTTTCCCCGAAGCGCGCACGTCTTTGGGCAACGGCGTGCTGCCGCTCAAAGCCGCGCTGTTTCAGGCTGCCATCAACAGCGGCTGCGCGGTGCAGCCGGTGGCGATGCGCTATTACGCCGACGGCCGCCGCACCGAAGCGGTTTCCTTTGCTCACGTCGGCCTGATCCGCTCGCTGTGGCAGGTGGTGTCGCTGCCGGAAATCCGCGTCAGCGTCGATATTCCGCCGCCACTGCTGCCGCAGGAAGTGCAGCATAAAGACCGTTTTGAAATCAAAGACAGCGTTCAGGCCTATCTGAGCGCGCAGGTGCTGGCCGACAGCCCCGCGCCCGAGCGCCTGCTGTAAGCATTCCCACCGTTTTAGAAAGGAAAGCCATGTCGCTTACCCATTTGGACGAACAAGGCAAAAGCCGTATGGTCGATGTCGGCGACAAAGCCGTAACCCGCCGCGTGGCCCAAGCCGGCGCGCGGGTGATGTTCCCGCCGCAGACCTATGCCCAGATTCAGGCTGCCAACGGCCAAACCGCCAAAGGCGCAATTACCGAAGTCGCCCGCATCGCCGGCATTATGGCTGCCAAAAACACCGCCGCGCTGATTCCGATGTGCCACCCGATGATGCTCGAGCGCTGCAAGCTGGAGCTCGAATACGACGACGCCACCTACAGCCTGAACATCACCGCCGAAGTGGCCGTTACCCACAAAACCGGCGTGGAAATGGAAGCGCTCACCGCCGTAACCGTAGCCGCGCTCACCGTGTACGACATGACCAAAGCACTCAGCCACGACATCGAAATCCAAGACGTGCGCCTGCTGCACAAATCCGGAGGCAAACATGACTTCAGCCGCTGAAATCCAAGTTTTATACTTTGCCGCCTTGCGCGAAGCGGCCAAACGCGAAAGCGAAACCGTCGTCCTAGCCGAAGGCTACACCGCCGCCGTCGTATATCAGCGCCTGGCCGCACAATACGGCTTCGCCCTGCCCCAAGAGCGCCTGCGCTGCGCCGTCAACCACCAATTTGCCGCGTGGGACACCGCCCTTAAAGCAGGCGACACGCTGGCCTTTATCCCGCCCGTGGCCGGAGGCTGAAATGTTTGATTTGACCGAATCCCCCATCGACGCCGCCGCCCTGCGCGGGCGATTACTCGGCAACGAAAACTGCGGCGCGTTCAACTGCTTCGAGGGCTGGGTGCGCCGCCAAAACGAAGGCAGCCGCGTCGATTATCTGGTGTATAGCGTGTACCGCGAACTCGCGCTCAACGCGGGTAACGAAGTCATCGCCGAAGCCAAACGCCGCTTCGCCATCGCCGATGCCGTCTGCGTGCACCGCCACGGCCGCTTGGAAGTGGGCGAAATGGCCGTTTGGGTCGGCGTGGCCGCCGGACACCGCGACGCAGGCTTCGCCGCCTGCCGCTTTATTATCGACACCGTCAAAGCCCAAGTGCCGATTTGGAAAGAAGAGTTTTACACCGGCCAAAGCCAAAGCGCCTGGCTGGCCAATCCCGAATCGCACGGAGCGCCGTAATGGCAGACATTCCCGAAATCCGCGTGGCCGCCGGCATAGTCGAAAACGATGCCGGCGAGTTTCTGCTCTCGTCCCGCCCCGAGGGCAAGCCCTACGCCGGCTACTGGGAGTTTGCCGGCGGCAAAATCGAAGCCGGCGAAACGCCGCTGCAGGCGCTCAAGCGTGAGTTTGCCGAAGAGCTGGGCATCGAAATCCTTCACGCCCGCCCGTGGCTGGCCAAAACCCACCGCTACGAACACGCGCTGGTGAACCTGTATTTTTTCCGCATTGCGTCCGAGGGCTGGCGCGGGCAGCCTGAAGCCCGCGAAGGCCAGCGCTGGGCATGGCAGCAGGCCGGCCGCTATACCGTCGAACCGATGCTGCCCGCCAATCAGGCGCTGTTGGCTGCGCTGGCCATCCCGCCGCAGCTTTTCGGCAGCCTGAAAACCGGGTTTTCAGGCTGCCACGGCGGGCAGGAATACCGCGTCGTTCCCTATCGTTTATCGTCGGACGCCCACCCCAATATCGTGCTCGATTATGCCGAACTGCAAACGCTCGGCCGCCTGCCCGCGGGCAAATCCGTGTGGGTCGCCGTCTCCAGCCTTGCCGAATTTCAGGCTGCCCAAGATGCCGATGTGCTGCTGTGGCGCGTCGATAACGATAAGGATGCCGCCGCCCTAAACACCTGCCTGCAAAACGGCACTTCCCTGCCGCTTCTAGCCTATGCCAACGACAGCCTGTGGCAGCGCCACGGCGCAACATGGCTGGAACAGGGGCTGCACGGCTGGGTTCGGCAAGAGGAAAACGAAGTAGTTTGACAGCCCATCCCAGGCAGCCTGAAAGCCCGTTTTGGCTTTTCAGGCTGCCTGAAAAACCCTTTTCCCGCGCAAGAGCAATGGCGGGAAAAGGGTTTGTTGTTTTCAGGCTGCTTGGGGAATGGCCGGCAAGGCTGTTACCAAGCAGCCTGAACGTTCAGGCCGGCACGAAACCGGCACTTTCAGGCTGCCCCAAAGTTTTCAGGCTGCCCGAGCAGCCGTTGAAGCGGCGCGGGCAGCCTGAAAAAGGCGGCGGCATGAAAGCTGCCTGAAAGCGGGTTTAGCTTTCGTTGAGGGCGTTGATGCTGTAGCCGCCGTCCACATAGGTGATTTCGCCGGTGATGCCGGAGGCCAGATCGGAGAGCAGGAAGGCGGCGGCGGTGCCGATTTCGTCGGCGGTTACGTTGCGGCGCAGCGGGTTTTGTTCGGCAACGTGTCCGAGCAGGCGGCCGAAGTCGGCGATGCCGGCGGCGGCGAGGGTTTTGATCGGGCCGGCGGAAATGCCGTTGCAGCGGATACCTTCTTTACCGAGGCAGGACGCGGTGAAGCGGATGCCGGCTTCCAGGCTGGCTTTGGCCATGCCCATTACGTTGTAGTTGGGAATCGCGCGCACGGCGCCCAGGTAGGAGAGCGCGACGATGGAGGCTTTGCGTCCCTGCATCATCGGGCGGGCGGCTTTGGCCAGCGCCGGCAGGCTGTAGGCTGAGATTTCGTGGGCGGTGTTGAAGGCTTCGCGGCTGATGCTGTCGAGAAAATCGCCGGACAGCGCTTCTTTGGGGGCGAAGGCGATGGCGTGAACCAAGCCGTCGAGGCCGTCCCACGACTGGCCCAAATCGGCGAACACGCGGGCGATTTCTTCGTCGTTTTGCACGTCGCAGCGGAACACCAGCTTGGAGCCGAAGCCTTCGGCCAGCTTGCGCACGCGGTCTTCGAGTTTGTCCACCACATAGGTAAACGCCAGCTCGGCGCCCTGCTCGTGGCAGGCTTTGGCGATGCCGTAGGCGATTGAACGGTCGGAAATCATGCCGGTGATGAGGATTTTCTTGCCTTGTAAAAAGCCCATGTTTGCTGTCCTTTAAGTGTGGAGGTTGAACCGCGCGCGCGGCGGCGGCGGTAAAAAGCGGCGCATTATAACGGGATTTCGCCTTTCAGGCAGCCTGAAAGGCGCTATGAGAAGAGCTGCTTGATGCGCCCCCAAAAGCCGGCCTGCGGCATGGCAACAACCACAACCAGCGGCCGCTCGGCCAAGACGCGGCTGCCGGATTTGAGCCGCAGCGTACCCAGCGGCTGCCCTTTGTCCAGCGGGGCGACGAGCGGCCGGCGGCTTTCGATTTCGATTTTGACACCGTCGCGGCTGCGCGGGATGCTCAGGTACAGATCCTGCTCGAAGCCGGCGGCAACGGTGGCGGACGCGCCGCCGGACACCGGAATCTCGGCCGCTTTTTCGCCGGCACGGTACAGCAGCACGGTATCGAATTCCTGCAGCGCATAGTTGAGCAGCTTGCTGCTTTCAGTGGCGCGCGCTTCGGGGCTGGCGGCGCCGGCCACCAGCGCCACCACGCGGCGGCCGTTGCGTTTGCTCGAAGCAATCAGATGGTAGCCGGCGCTGCCGCCGTAGCCGCCGGCAATGCCGTCCACCGCGGGATCGCGAAACAAGAGCAGGTTGCGGTTGGGCTGGGTGATGCCGTTGTAGGTAAAGGATTTGACCGAGTAAATCTGGTAATACTGCGGCGGGAAGTCGCGCATCAGCGCTGCGGCGAGTATCAGCAGGTCTTTGGCGCTGCTCAGGTGCTGCTCGCCGTGCAGGCCGGTGCTGTTTTCAAAACGGGTCTGCGCCATGCCCAGCCGCTTGGCTTCGGCGTTCATCATTTCGACAAACTGCTCTTCGCTGCCGGCCACCGCTTCGGCCAGCGCCACCGCCGCATCGTTGCTCTGCTGCACCACCAGCCCTTTGACCAGATCGGCAATGCTCACCTGCGAATCTTTCAGCAGCAGCATCCGCGGGCCGTCGGTGCCCCAGCTGCGTGCGGACACGGCAACCGTCTGCTCCGGTTTCAGGCTGCCTTCCTGCAGCGCTTTGAAGACCAGATAAGCGGTCATCAGCTTGGTGAGCGAAGCCGGCTCGATCGGCGTTTCCCAGTTTTTTTCCGCCAGCACCTGCCCGCTTTGCAAATCCTGCACCGCATAGGCGGTGGCGGCGATTTCCGGCAAGGGCCGGTGGACGATGGCGGACGGCGCCGCAGCGGCGGATGCGGCAAGCGGCGCCGTTTCAGATGCAGCCGGCGCGGATGCCGCAGGGGCAGGGGCAGACGCCGTCGGCGCGGCTTGGGGGCGGATTTTTTGCTTTACCCGCGGCGCGGCGGCGGCAGGCAGCGCCAGTGCACCGGCAAGAGCGGCAAGCAGCAGGACATTCAGGGTTCGGGACATGCCGGACACAGGCTGGGGTTTGCGGATGTTATCGTTTTTAATCATGGCTTCGGAAACGGTTTAAACGGGTATAGGCAGCCTGAAAACGGAAAACGGGCTTTCAGGCTGCCTTGGCCGTGCGGCTTTATTCGGCGCAGGCTTGGGTTGTTGCTTCGTAGCGTTTTTGCTCGCGGGAAAAATTTTTGCCTGCGGAGAAAGAAGGGTGGGTTCCGGGCGCGAAGCGGTACGCAATCTCGGCAAGGGTGCGGCGGCAGGCGGCTTTATCGCCGGTGTGCAGGTAGCTGTCGGCCAGATCATTGTAGATTTTGATTCGGGATGCGTCGGTGGCGAAACGATTGCATTGTTCGACGTATTGCCGTTTGGTTTCCAGAGCCTCGGGGTAGCGTTGGGCGCGGTAGGCAGCCTGAAAGCGCTGCTCGGCAGCCCGGCTGCCTTGGGGGGCGCACAGGGCGGGGATGGCGGTGTATGTGGCTTTGAAACTGCCGCCCTCGCCGCAGTAGCGGCTGCATTCGCCCTCGGGGGTGACGGTGAGCTTTTCTTGGTTTTTGCCCTCGAATGCGAAGCGGACGACGCAACCTTGGCCGTCGCGCCAGCTGCCGTTTTTGATGCGGCCTTCGAGTTTGCATTTGCCGCGGTAGATGTCGCGGATGGATACCAGCTTGAAGCGGCTGCCTTGGATGTCGACCCTGCCGGTGATGCCGTCGTCGATATCGACGGCGTACTGCCGGGCGGCGGCAGTGGCGGCAAGGGTGCAGAGAAGAGCGGCGAAGAGGTGTTTTTTCATGTGGGGAGTTTCTTGGTTTACGGAGCGGATTGCGGGCGCTTGGCAAAAGTTTCGGCTTGGGGCGGGTGCCCGTTACGCTTTCAGGCTGCCCGAAAACCTTTGCTCTCGGGCAGCCTGAAAAAACAAACGGCTTTAGCGCTTGTAGCTGCGCAGTTTGCGCTCTTTGGCAGAGGGCGGTTCAACAGCATCTTCTTCGCCGGCGCCGCCCCACAGCTCGTCAATCACATCGGTTTTCTTATCGAGCAGCATAAACGGGCGGTTCCACATTTCATGCAGGTCGATTTTGGGGAAAGGCTGGTCGTCAAGCCACAGCATAATAATCCACGGCAAAAAGAAAGCGGCAAACACCCACACGCCGATAAACAGGCCGAAAAACGGCTGCTTGAACCACCAGCCGGCGGCAATGCAAAACAGCAGCGCGCTGGCGATCATGGCCTGGAGCCATTGTTTTGAATCCAGCAGTTTCAGGCAGGCGAAACCGATGGCAACCGGCAAAACGATAAGCAGAAACAACATGGCTGATTTCCTTTCGTCTCAAGTTTCAAATAGGCAGCCTGAAAGCCCGATTCAAACTTTGGCTCAAACACTTTCGCAGCAGCCGCCGGGAAAACGAGCCGCGATTATAGCCCAAGAAGCGCTTTGGCGTCTGCGCCGGCGCCGCTGCAGCTCCGTCTTTCAGGCTGCTTGGCGGCGCAGGCAGCCTGAAAGTGTAGCGCGGCGGTCAAACGGCGGCGGCAAGACTTGCGCCGAAGCGGCGGCGGCGTTAAGGTTGCGCCTTTTTTGCCAAGCGCCGAAACAGCCGATATGAACATCAACCACTACCCCCAATATGCCGACTATCTGATCCGCATCCTGACCGCCGCGGTATACGACGCCGCAGTCGAAACCCCGCTTGAAACCGCCGCCAACCTGTCGCGGCGCACCGGCAACACCATCCTGCTCAAGCGCGAAGATTTGCAGCCGGTGTTTTCCTTCAAAATCCGCGGCGCCTACAACAAAATGGCCAAGCTGCCGCCCGAAGCGCTGCAAAAAGGCGTGATCGCCGCCAGCGCCGGCAACCACGCGCAGGGGGTGGCGATGTCGGCGCAGCTGCTCGGCTGCCAGGCCACCATCGTGATGCCGGAAACCTCGCCGCAGATCAAAATCGACGCCGTGCGCGCCCGCGGCGGCGAAGTGGTGCTGGCCGGCGTCTCCTACAGCGATGCCTACGAGCACGCCATGAAGCTGGTGGCCGAAAGCGGCAAAACCTATATCCCGCCTTTTGACGATCCCGATGTGATCGCCGGCCAGGGCACGGTGGGCATGGAAATCGTCCGCCAGCATCCCAAGTATCTGGACGCGGTATTCGTGCCCATCGGCGGCGGCGGGCTGGCGGCGGGTGTGGCGGCGTTTATCAAACAGGTGCGCCCCGAAATCAAAGTGATCGGCGTGCAGACCAACGATTCCTGCGCGATGAAAGTTTCCGTGGCCGCCGGCGAGCGCGTGGCGCTCAAAGACGTCGGCCTGTTTGCCGACGGCACCGCCGTCAAGCTGGTGGGCGAAGAGACTTTCCGCATGTGCCGCGATTTGTTGGACGACATCATCACCGTCGATACCGATGCCGTGTGCAGCGCGCTCAAAGATATTTTTGACGATACCCGCAGCATTTGCGAGCCCTCCGGCGCCCTGGCGCTGGCGGGGCTCAAAGCCTATATCGCCCGCAACGGCGTGCACGGCCAGACCCTTGCCGCCATTACCAGCGGCGCCAATATCAATTTCCACCGCCTGCGCCACGTTTCCGAGCGCAGCGAATTGAGCGAAGGCAACGAAGCGATTTTCGCCGTTTCCATTCCCGAGCGCCCCGGCAGCTTCCGCGAATTCATCAAAGTGCTGGGCTCGCGCAACATCACCGAATTCAACTACCGCTACGGCGATCCCGAAGTCGCGCATATCTTCGTCGGCATTCAGGCTGCCGGCGCTTCCGACATCGCCCGCATCAGCAGCGAGCTGTCCGCCGCCAATCTACCCAATATCGATTTGAGCGACGACGAAATGGCCAAAGTCCACCTGCGCTATATGGTCGGCGGCCGCACCCGCAACGTTGCCAACGAGCGGCTGATCAGTTTCGAGTTTCCCGAGCGCCCCGGCGCGCTTGCCCGCTTTCTCGACCAGCTGCAAACCGGCTGGAACATCAGCCTGTTCCACTACCGCAACCACGGCGCCGACTATGGGCGGATACTGGTCGCCATCGACGTTCCGCCCGCCGATGCCCAGGCTTTCGATGCCTTTCTCGAGCAGCTCGGTTATGTTTACGAAGAGCAAACCGACAACGCCGCCTACCGGCTGTTTCTAGCCAGCGGCAAATAACACCCGCCACGGTAGCGGCAGCTTTCAGGCTGCCCGCCGTTAAGCAGCCTGAAAGCGCAAAAAAGCAGCCTGAAAAGTTTTCAGGCTGCTTTTTTGTGCCGGGTTTCTGAAGCCCGCCGCGAAAAATCCACCGCATTCCTGCGAAAAATCCCAATTTTATTTATGGGGCTGTACTAGATAAGCAGTCATGTTAGACTGCAAGAATGAAAATAACCCATTGTAAACTAAAAAAGAGTATTCAAAAGAAACTGCTTCAGTTTTTTGTACTCGAAGTTACCGCCCGTTCAGCCGCCGATTTATTGGGCATCCACC
>ERZ772827.98-NODE-98-length-47750-cov-4.151295_pt1 | contig 47750 bp, 39 predicted proteins | sample MGYA00580850_ERZ772827 | MGnify/ENA primary metagenome ERZ772827 (study PRJEB29015, sample SAMEA2737950) | human oral metagenome | biome: human oral; feature: human-associated habitat; material: dental | place: China | collected 2145 ... | reverse complement strand
TGTTGTTCTCTAGCCTGTTGCTCTCTAGCTTGTTGTTCTCTAGCCTGTTGCTCTCTAGCTTGTTGTTCTCTAGCCTGTTGTTCTCTAGCCTGTTGCTCTCTAGCCTGTTGCTCTCTAGCTTGTTGTTCTCTAGCCTGTTGCTCTCTAGCTTGTTGTTCTCTAGCCTGTTGCTCTCTAGCTTGTTGTTCTCTAGCCTGTTGCTCTCTAGCCTGTTGTTCTCTAGCCTGTTGTTCTCTAGCTTGTTGTTCTCTAGCCTTAGGAGTATTAGATGCTATAACTTTACCATTTCCATCCATAGTAATTTTATTTCATCCTTCCTCTACCGTTATTTCTTCAAGTCAGTGCTTTCATTCTTTCCAATTCTTGATTTTCATTGATCCCCATCAATAAAGCCTCAGTCCAATGACTATTCCGAAGGACTGAATTGCACTTTCCACGGTGATCGGAGAAAGCTCTTGATCAAGTGCAAGGCTGATCCCTTGTTCTGCTAATGTAAGCGTTCCAAGTTCAGCTCCAACTGATGCTATTCATTGTAAAACTTTTCCGAGCCAGTTCGCTGTAATTTTTTCTCCCATGAGCTTTTGTAGTCCAGCTCCAGTAAGATTTTGGAGCGGTTGTCCGATAGCTTTCAAAATCCCTAAAAATGCGATACTTTGGACATATCCTCTAAAATTAGAAATTTGTTCACCATTAGGTCCTTCAGTATAACCAAAAGGATTGACCCCATCTGTAAGGTTTTTCCCATGGAGTGCATTTCTAAGAACAGTACTACTCAAATGAAATCAGGTTCCTTCGAAGAGAAGATGACTTCATCTTGCAAGATGATCCGTCAGTTTTCAAACTTTTGCAAGGTCATTAAGGTGCACAAACTTATTGCTTTTATTGATTGCATCTAGAGATCTTCTTGCATCATTGAGTTTGTCTGCATATTTCATCCTTTGGGCAACTTTTCATGACTTATCTAGCGTTCTTGCTAATTTTGCACCTTTTTGGAGTTTTTTTACCTGACGGCTCGCAGCTACTAGTTTTTCTGCTTCTCTTCCCATTTTCCAATATTTCCTTGCTTTAGAGAGTTTTCTCATCAGCGTAAATGTTTTTTTGATCTTATAGGCTTTATTTGCATATCTTGCACCTTGTGCTGCCTTAAGAGCGAATCTAGCACCATAAATAGCTGCAGTCCCGACACCTCCTGTCACTGCTCCAAGTGCGATAGCAACGATACAGATTGCAACCTCTTCCAAGATCATTTGCCCAATTTCATTTAACCAGACAGCTGTTTCGTCTCCGCTTAATCGTCCGTTGAGTCCATGGCTCCTATTGAAGATATCTGCATTGGTTCAGCTCATTTTTCCTCCATTTTTTGCGAAAGGAAGTGCGAGGCTTCACTTGAGAAGAGCGCCAATTCCTTCATATTTGAGACTATTTTCAGCTGCTGATTTTGCATTTTGGAGTGCTTCCTGGAGCATTTGAGGATTCTCAAGCATTACTGAAATACTTTGAAGTCTGATCCTATCATCATCAGTCAGATTATTCTCTTTGGCTTCTAGTTTAATCTTCTCGTCTTCCATTTTACTTTTGAATGCAGTAGGACTATAATCTAGTTGTTCAATAGCTTGTTTCTTAGCTCTTAAGCTGTCATAGATTTTTTGGCATCCTTTTTTCATTTCTTCATCAAATGGTGCATTTGCTGGTATCAACCCATTATTTTGCAAAAGGGAAAATATAGATTGAGCATTCGCACAATTATAGAGATTATCAATCAGTTTTGTTTTCTCTTGGACTTGTGCTTCTGTGTCTTTTTCTCCGATTTCAAGATGAGTTCCAATTTTTTGGAATGCTTCTGTATAATCAAGCTTCCCAAAACTGATATTTTCATTATTCGCAATTTCATCTCTAAGGAAGGTTGTTTTCGTATTTCACCATACATTGAGATGTTTCCCTAATTCTCTGATACTTCTCTGTGCGTTCGTCTTATCTCCACTAAGAAGGTTTGCAACAGTTTCTCTCGCAGTTGTATCTTTCATCGTAGAAAAAGATCAATCATTACTTTTATACGCAACAAAAAGATCTCCCAATTTCTTCTTTGCTTCATCAAGTTCCTGAGATGAGGGAACGGTATTTTCAAGACTGTATTTATAGTTTCTGATTGCTACTTTTAGCGCTGCAACTTCTTTACTTGTTCAGTCCTCTTCTTCGATTTTATTTACCAATTGAGAAAGCATATCTAGTCCATAGCTAAATTTTTCTACTGCTTGAGCTAAATTTGGATTTTCTTTATTTTCAGGAGATCCGTTAAAGATTTGTTCTCTTTTTGTGAGATGATCAGCTTGTGCCCATTTTGCCTTGATTCTTGCTGTGAGGTAGTCCTTATAAGCTCATTCATTGTTGTCCAAGATATCATAAAGAGCATTATTTTTAAATGAATCTTTATCTTCCCAAATTTTTATATCCTTTTTTGTCCCTTGACGATTGATAAAATGCCCCTCCATAAGTCATGATCCAAAATGAATTCTAGAAATAGGTTCATCTTGTTCAAGTTCCCATCAGAGTTTCTTTTGTTCTTTTATAATTGTATCGAGTCTTGATTCTGTTTTGCTAATAAGTGTAGCAAGTTGCTGTGAAGAAAGTTTATTTTTTAGACTTGCAGGTAGGTTTTGTAAACATTCCTGATATTTTGGAGAATTGATAAAATTCTGATTGCTGTAATCAGTCGCCTTTTCGTTATTTGCCCTTTCTGTTGCTTTCGCAGAGACAGCAGTAGAAGCAGCTGTTCTGAGGCTAACTCATTCCCAAATTAAAGCTCTTTCATCTACGATCGCTCCATTGCTAATAAGGTTGTATGTTCATGTTTTTTTATCATATTTGATCAGGCAACTACTTGTACCTCCCAATACTTGTTGCATCTTATTTTTGATTTTCAAATTAGTACATTTTGAGTAATCAATAGTATAGATGTTTTTATCATTAGTAAAAAACTGACCTAAAACTTCGTGAATCTTTAGTTTGTTACTTCTATCGGTAAAAATATAGGTGTCTGTTTTTTTGTCGAAGTTGAAAAATGCTTTACCTTGAGTATCTTTTGTTTCAGTATTTTTTTGGATAATATCTCTATGGGCATTATTACGCATAAGCCTCTCAAGAACGATATTCTCTGCATTATCAATTTTCTGGGCAATATCATTGAGCAATCTTTTGTTTTCGTTGTCTGTGAAAAGACCTATTCTATTACAGCTGTTATGCTTGTCTACCAATTCCTTTTCCAGAGTTTTCAAGGGTTCTAAAGCCCATTTTCCCCAGTTATTCCCACTCTCCTGGATTTTGCCTATAGTCTCATTAATAATTGCTTGTCCAGCAAGATAAATTTCTTGATCATCTCTAATCCACCACTGCTTGTCTTTTTCAAACTTATTTGAAAGCTGCTTCTGGATCTGGTCTACTGATTGATTTTTATATTCGGTCATTTGAAGTGAATTTTAAAAGATTAAAGTCAGATTTCTTGTTCTAGTTGTGAAAGTGATTGATCATTTTTGATATTTGATTTGAGTTCTACAAGTGAAGTTCCAAGTTGTTCGGTGATTTTGATTTGATCATAAATTTCAAGGATTTTTTGATAGGTATTTCTAAAATCATTAGAAGCAACCTGATATTTATCTTCAATCTCTTGCCAGAGCTGTTCTCTCTTTTTATCATCTTTCTCCAAAAGAAGTTGTATAAGCCATACGATTCCCTGTTCATCAAGCTCTTGAACCGAAATTTGCTGTCCTTCGGGAAGGTGTTTATCGAGAATGCCTTGTAAAGTGCTTTTTATAGAGTCAATATGATACTCTAGCAAATTGAGTTCCATGATGAATATTTTTTTAATATAAAATTTCCCTTCAATTATATTTTCCTACTATTCTTTGCTCAACTTTTTAGATTAAAAAGATTAAATGATATAATCATTTTAAAAAAAACATATTTTTTAATATTGACAAAATTGGTTTTATTTTTTTAAAAATGAGATAAATGAAAAACTCCTTCTAAACCGCTTTTTCTTACTAAATCAGCGGGAAAAACGAAGCGGATATCTTCAAAAGAGAGTGTAGCATTCGAGATAAATTAGTAGTAGAGGGATATAGAGTATTTTTAGTTTCTAAAAGGATAAAAAGTTACGAGTTTCTGTTTGACAACAAGAATCAAATCTTTATCTTGAATTAGATTTATTTCTTTTTTTGATGATGAAAGCATTTCAAGACCTCTCTCGTAAGCTTTTTTCTGAGAAATTTCAGGGGAATCGTATGCTAGGCACTCTTGCACTTAAGGTTGTTAAGGACCATTTTCATATCAAAAATACAAATAAGAATATCGTCGCAGACGAGCTCATTGAAGGCTATCTGAAATACCAAACACTTTTCCTCAAAACTTCAGATCAAGCTATGAAAATAGCAATTTTTAAAGAAAAAGAAAAACTGATTGAGGAAATCAATCAGCATTTCAAAAAGTTGTGATATCATCAACAATTACGCGATATTCGCTTAAAAGTATAAGTTTACTCTCTCTTGAGAAAGTTCTTGATAGCAGCAAATTTTGAGTAATCATAATGGACTTTAAAGCCTTGATCCCAGAGCCTTGCTCTTACTGAATCATTATTTTGTAGGGTATTACTATAGTCTGCATATTGACAAGGACATTGATTACAAAGAGGAGTTACAAGAGGGCATTCTCAATCTCCACATGGCTCAGGAATCTTTGGGCAGCAACTTCCATTATTACCAGGAAGCTTTGGGCATGGATCTTCTGGATCAGGACATCAATCTTCGTCTTCATCACAATTAGGGACATCTTGATAACAATTAGAACAGTTTTCTCACGGATCGACCTCTCCATTTCAGCATTTAGGCTTTTTATTTCCATCATCAATACAAATGTCCTTCAGGTCTTCAGGGCAGTTTTTACAGTCTTCTCATAGGTCGATTTCTCCGTTTCCGCAGAGGGGTTTCTTGGGGTCCATAGGTTTACAGTCCACAGAACATTTACCATTATGAAAATTCTGATCTCCATCATCACAAATTTCACCTTCCTCAATTTTCCCATTTCCACAGCTGACCAAACAGATTTTTACATCTTTTTCACAGTTTTTACAGGTTTCAGCTGCCTCAATCTTACCGTTATCACAAAAAGCAGTACATGGTCCCACATCTTGAGGGCAAGTTTTACAGGTTTCGCCCTTATCAATCACCCCATTTCAACAGTCAGGATCTTTCTGCTCACAAATATCCCCAATCCCATTGGCATTAAGATCATCTTGATCTGTATTCACTTCTATCGGACAGTTATCCAAGCTACAAATTCAAAAGTGAGCACTATAACGAGGCTGATCAATGTTATCTCCGAGGATTAGTTTACAATCAGGTCTTTCGTAATATACCATACCAAGAAGATTTTTAATACCATCACCATCAATATCATCATCATAGAGATCAGGAATCCCATCATGATCAAAATCACATTTCAGTCAAGAAAAAGCAGATTGAGGATCGAGAGAAAACGCATTCTGAGCATTACTTTGAAGATCAAAAACAGCGATTCCACGGTTTTCTAATTGAAGTCTTGAACCGATACGAAACTTATTCGTAACTTTAACCTGCCCTTGTCTATTCTTTACCGAAAAGAAAGGAGCGTTTAATTGGGGTTTCTGAGTAAAAAAACTATTCTTATTATTGACCAAGGTTGTTAGGGATGTGATTTGATCCGATCAGACTGCTCAATGTGCCTGAAGAGAAAGCGCGAGTTCCCCTTTGTCATTATAGGTTGGAATGATGTTGATTGCCTGATTTCAGATTTCTTCTAGAGATCTTAACGTCATAAATGACGTTGAAATGAGTTCTTTGCCATCTTTTAAATGAATTTTCTGGATCAGAACTTTATTTCATGGATCGGTATAGGTATGTGTAGCTACGAGTTTCCTATCAATAAAATTCGTCCCATCCCCAAAATCCCATTTAACAGAATCTATGGCACCAAGACTAAGATTCTGAAGTCTGAGTGTCGCCATCATTTTGGTCGTAGTAGTCTTGAGATGCGGCGAATACTCAGGACTAAATCCAAAGAAAGTTCAGTTTTGATCAAGAATATCTATTGACGCTACTGCAACAAGTTTACCTTGAACATAGCCTTTTAAGGTAATATTATTTCTCTGATTATTTTCCAAAGGAGCTGTAAAAGACGAATCAGCAACCGTATTTTCCCTGTGTCAATTTGCCGTGTTTTCTCGCTGGAAATAGTCAAATTTACCCATAAATTCAGGTTTAAAAACTGCTTTCTTATTAGCTGAATCCAGATTCTCCAACTTGATAGAAAGTCAATACATCGTGCTCTGCGGCTGTCCGAGCGAAAGTTGCTGACTAAGGACAAAGACTTTTCCTCCTTTGGTAGTAACCTTTGCAATAACCGTCATTAAACCAGGAGGGGTATAAATATGCTGAGTTTTAATGCCTTTTCCTTTCGTGAAATCTCAAAAATCCCATTCAACTGCTAATGGAGCTTCACGACTCGTAATCTCAAACTTTACCAAAGAAGGCAGATCATTATCAAGTTTGCTTACCTTGATGAAATATAGGTCTTCTCTTGTATCTTCTCCTAATGGAGTCGGATCTTCAGATTTTTCTTTCATGAGAACTGAATAATTGATATTTCAGGTATCATCAACCAGACCAAGCGGATTCTTTTTTCCATCACCGTCAATATCATCACTACAAACATCTCCAATACCATTGCTATCCATATCATTTTGTCCAGGATTATAAGCATAAGGACAATTATCTTCATGATTTACTAGTCCATCACAGTCATAATCAACATTTAATGCACATTGAATATGAAGTTCATAAAGGAGATCCAGTTTTTTTAAGGCATCTTCCGTACTAATAGGTTTAGAAAAGCCTTCTACATCCTGAGGAGTAATAATTCCTGCCTGAATCAGAATATTCATCTCTGAAAGGGGCCAATATCCTTTTGGTAAAGTAGGGAAAGTCTGAAATCCACATTCGTTCGGATGAAACATACAGTATTTAAGATACGTAGAAAATTCAAGTCTCGACTGTATTTTTTCAGTCTGTTTTTCTTTTCTATTTATTAGGTCAATCTCTGCAGTAGTAAATACTTTATATTCATAGCTTTTTTTGTCTCTTTTATTAACCCATTCTTTAATGTCTTTCCATGGGGCAGAGTAGTTGCCTTTTATCCTATCAGTGAGAAGATTAAGAAGGGTTTGAAAAAACTCTGCCTTACTGATATCCCTTGATCCACAAAACTTTCCTGCGCAGATATTACTCGTTGCAACGGGGTATCCTCTCATGGTATCATCATTACCAACCTTTGCCACACAGTAATAATAGTTTACTCCTTGATATTTTCAGGAAAGATACTCAATATCTCTAAAATCTTTACCTGGTAACGAAACAAATCCTGTCCAAAAGGCTTCACTATATTTGTCATGAGTTTTCTTATCCGGCACGATACAGTCATAACATTCTACCGCATTCAAGAGCCTCGTAAGCTGATAACGAGAAAGCGTTTTTTGGCGAAGAATAGCCTCTACTGGAACTAATAATTGATTTAAATTCTGATAGAAAACAGAGTTTCTACCAGAGCTAGCAAAAAGGATATTCACGCCAAAAACAAAACCGAAAAGTCCCAAAAATCAGAATTTTATTGCTTTTTTTACTCCTCACATCGTTTTATTTAGGGAGATAAAAGACTCCTAGGAAAAAGTATAGTGCTTTCTCAGCTAAAAGCAAGATTTTCCTTAGTTTTGTTCCCCAACTTTTTGATAAAAATAAAAACATTTGCTTTCTCATAAAGAATATATATAGTCAAAAACCGTTTATCCCTAGTAAATAGAGCAATATGAGTCTTATATTTGCTTCCTTGCGAATACTTTTTGGAGGAGTTGTGATCCTCTGTAAAGGGAGTTATTTCGGAGAATTGGCAATCAGTTTTTTGCCACATTTATCGATAATAAGCTTTTTAGGACTACTATTCCGAGTTTTTCAGCTTTGGAAATTTCTTTACAAAGACAAACAAAAAAAGAGCCTGAAAAGACGTCTATCTCCTCTATTTGTCCTTTGTTTTTGAATCCTCTTTGGCTGTTTTTTGCGACCAATTAAGCAGTTCTATCAGCCTTTGCATCAACTCAATCAATCAATAGATAGTCCAATTAAAGTCCTATTTTCCAATATCTATATGGGAAACAACAATATAGATGCAATCAAAAAAATGATTTTAGATGAAAACCCGGATGTTGTTCTTTTTGTCGAGTTTAGTGAAGAACATAGTCAAGCTTTGAAGGATTTTTTTGCGAAGCATTATCCCTATAGCAATACTACCTCTCGATCCAAAATCGCGGTTGGAAGCATTGTATTTAGTAAATATCCAATAGATAATCTTGCTGACGACTTCCCTCAGGCAAGTTGGAGATATGGCTATTTCTCTATCGATACAGAAAAATGAAAATACTATTTTTATGAAATTCATACCGCATCACCGGTTAGTAACGCATTTTTTGAAAAGAGAAATCAGCAATTAAAACAGATTAAATCAGACTTTTTTACTCATCATCAATCTCAAAGAGAAAGCAATGCAAAAATTATAATGCTTGGCGACTTTAACACAAGCCCACGATCGGCTTATTATGCAGATTTCGCAGGATCCTTCAGTGGCACACTAGAAAACATCACAAAAACATTCCCAATCCTTTTCACTCGAAACTTATGAGAAATGTTGAATGTCCATAAGGATTTTAGTTTTTTGCCGTTATGGATAAGGAAAGCTTGAGAATATTTCCCTTTTTTTCAGTCACATATTGATCATGTATTTCTCAGCCCAAATCTAAAGTTTAAAAATCTGAAAAAAATCCAAATTCCAGGCTCAGATCACAGTGGCTTTATATTTGAAATTGAATAATTATGAGACCATTTTCTACTTTCAATATTTCCCGTTTTGAGTGGAATCTAAATACTTATGAGGCTAAATTCCATTACTCATTCGATGAGAGCGAATCCTTTACAGAAGTGATCAACTTTTCTCCTCTGAAAGAGAAATCTGAATTCCCGATACTAAAAAATGATGAAAACGAACTCAAACAACTTCTTGCTCATCTCCATCTCGCATTAGGAGTCAGTTACTACAAACTCTTTCCAACAAAAGAGATTCTTGTCCATACGCTCGATTTAACGCAGGAGCAAAAAAGATTTCGGAATAATTTTTATATTAAAGGACTTGGGGAGTTTTTTTATAGAAACCAGATAAATCCTGAATGATTAGCCGAATTTTCTTCTGTCAAAGATGCTCCAAACTATGCAAAAAAAATCTCCATGCAGTCACATAAATCGCTCGTCTTATTCGGAGGTGGAAAAGACTCTCTAGTAACTGTAGAACTGCTCAAACGTCAAGGTCAGATTTTTGATCTTTTTTCTTTTTGAAACGATTTTCCCCTTCATCAAATTGCACAAATCCCAACTGAAAAAAAAAGGCTGATTATTAAAAGGACTCTCAATCTAGATCAAATTAAAAAGCTCCTTAATCAGGGATATTACAACGGTCATCTACCAATTACAGGCATAATATCTTTTGTATCTCTAGTTGTATCTTATTTATACGGTTATGATGCGACCATTACCTCACTAGAGAAAAGTGCAGATGAGGGCAATACTGTTTATCATGGACTAGAAATCAATCATCAACGGAGCAAATCATCCGAATTTGAACAGGATTTTCAAAACTATGTTCACCAGCAGATTTCGGAAGATTTCTCCAGTTATAGCTTATTAAGAAAACGATATGAAATCAGAATAATTCAAGAATTTTGCAAGTATCCAAAGTATTTTTACAACTTCTCCAGCTGTAATAGAAACTTTCACCAAAGCTGATCAAAACTAGCAAGAGATGAATTATGGTGCTGAGAATGCCCAAAGTGTGCTTTTATTTATACAATGATGAGAGCATTTTTAGACAAAGAAGAGGTAATACAAATTTTTGGGAAAGATCTTTTTGATGCAGGGGAGTTAGTAGAACTATTTTCTGAACTCATGGGAATATCAGGCATAAAACCTTTTGAATGCGTGGGGACAAACGAAGAAATGCTTTTAGGACTTTGGCTTTGCTATCTCAAAAACCCGCAAGAAAATTCAAAGATTATGCTCCTTTTCAGGGAGAAGGTTATGACAAAAATGAAGGAGTCAGATTTTCTTGCTTTACAAAAAAAATTACTTGCCAATTAAAAAATTCTCTCTTGAAATTTTCTCTAAAATCAGCATAGTAAGCTTAATGATTTATTTGTCAAAAATAATATGGAAATAAAAAAAATCTGACTAGAGACGAAAGAATCCACAATAAATCCGCAAAGACCAGATTCTTTTGTTCAGTTTATCGGTCAAGAGCCAATAAAATCAGTCCTCGCAACAGCAATTGATAGTGCAAAAAAGAGGGAAAGTCCATTATGACACCTATTGTTTTCTTGACCAAGTGGATTTTGAAAAACAACGATGGCATGAATCGTTGCAAATCAGTTAGGAACGAGAATAAAAATTATTACATGATATGCTATTTCTAAGCCCAGTGAATTAGTCAGTGTTTTAAATAGTTTAGAAAGCTGAGATATCCTCTTTATTGATGAAATTCACAGGTTAAGACCAGCAATAGAGGAGGTTTTATATATTGCAATGGAAGATTTTGTAATAGATATGGTAATGCCAGAGGGATGAAATCTTAGGCTTCCCATTAGTCCATTTACACTTATTGGTGCCACCACGAAACCAGAATCTCTCTCGCAGCCAATGAAAAATAGATTTGTCTACCATTTTCACTATATGGAATATACTTCTGAGGAGAAAATTTTGATCATCCAGCAATATTTGGCAAAATATCAAATCCCATACAATGCAGATTTATTACCCACTTTTGCACGCAAAGTCTCACCTGTTCCTAGAGAGATCCACAATCTTGTAATCAAAATGAGAGACTTTGTCATTAGTAAAAAGGTACAAAATCTGGACAAAAAAGAGCGATGCGATTTTCTCGACCATCTTCAGATTGACGATGGGGGAATGATGCCTCTCCACAAAAAATACTTGGAAATTCTTTCTCACTTTGATCGCCCCGTCTGAGTGAAAACTCTAGCACTCCAGCTTTGAACTAGCGAAAAAACACTTGAAGAAGATATTGAGCCGCTTTTACTAAGACTCGGAAAAATAGAAAAAACAAGCAAGGGAAGAATTGCTTGTTAAGTTTAAGTTAAAGAAGGGAACAACAAAGGAATTAAACTATGAACATTCTTCAACAGATGAGTCATATTCTGAAAAAAGAATCATGTATTTCGCGATATAATAACTGATCTTCTTTTTATCTTCTTGTAAAAAAGTCTCATACGTCTGATGTAAAGCCTCCACTAACTCTGTATCTTTACATCCCTTTTCCTCCGCACGATGGATAAGCTCAAGATACCTATTTTCCAAATCATATTTTCTAGCCAGCTGGTTACCGTCTCTTCACAAAACATTATATGCCAACACTTCTCCTTTCTGAATAATAGTTTTTAATCCAGAATAAAGTGCTATCTGTTCAGCCGGATGATTTTTTAAATATCAAAAACAAGCAACAAGAAGTACAACACCAATTGCAAGTCTAAAAATATTTTTGATAAAATTTCTTCTATCTTCACGTGTCATGTTGGAGGTAAAGAACAGATAAATGTGAATAATCCTTTCTAACTTTTGGCTACCAAAAAGGGGAAGAAATCAGGCTTCTTTGAACCTTCCCCATAAATTTATCACTTAAGATAAGGGCTTATCAATTACTCCTTATCTTTAGTCTTCTTTCTTTGAATGGGTGTCTTTTTTAGAAGTGTCCTCTGATTCTGAAAAAAATCTATCAATCAAACTCCTCAAAAAAGGATTAAAATATCCCATAACACAAAGTAGACCTGCCAAGAGGAGAATAATTCCCCAAAGGAACTCTCTTAGCTGAATCAGTGCCAAAATCAACAAAACGATTCCAATCAACGTCATCACAATTTCTTCAACAGAGGCTCTTTCTCGCCAATTTTTAACGTTGTTTGCGACCTTTTTTGTCTCTTCGGCTCCATTCCCAATCTTTTCCCCGAACTTTGAAGCTGCTTCTTGGATCTTTCCTGTTGCTTCATCAATTCTTTCACCAGCTGTTTTTCATTTTTTTTGCATAGTTTACTATTTTTAGAAGATAAATCTCCATTCTTTTAATTATTTCTAAAGAAGATGCAAGACGTTTTATTCATTTTTTCTTAATAGAGGAGCATTTCATGCAAAAAACAATTTGCTTTATGGATACAAATTCGTATAAGTTCTTCTTGATTAAACGTCAGATTTTTATCTTTTTTTACTAGGAAAGAAGCAAATGTTAGATTGGATTATGAATATAATTGGTGGTGATTACAATCAAAAGCAGATTGATGCTTTGATGCCACTTGTGAGAGATATTAATCATCGGTATGCTGAATTTGATGCACTTTCTGATGCTGAAATTCAAGCAAAAACCGAAGAATTTAAACAAAGAATTGAAAACTGAACCACTTTGGACGATTTACTTCCAGAAGCGTTTGCCGTTGTAAAACAGGCTTGTAAAAGACTTGTTGGGACAAAAGCGAAAGTTAAAGGACATGAACTTACCTGGAATATGATTCCCTATGATGTTCAGTTGCTCTGAGGAATTATCCTCCATCAAGGAAAGATTGCAGAAATGAAGACCGGAGAAGGAAAAACGCTCGTTGCGGTTGCTCCGGTGTATTTGAATGCACTTGCTGGGAAAGGAGTGCATGTCGTAACGGTGAATGATTACCTTGCTTCTCGTGATAGTGAATGGATGGCACATGTCTACACTTGGCTTGGACTGACTGTTGGTTCGGTGACCAAAGGGACTCCGCTTCAGATCAGAAGAGGAGAGTATGCTAAGGACATTACTTATGTGGAAAATTCAGAATTGGGATTTGATTATTTGAGAGATAATCTGGTAAAAAGTCTAGCAGAAAGAAGTCTGACTTGGAGACCACTTAATTTTGCGATTGTGGATGAAATCGATAGTATTTTGATTGATGAGGCGAGAACTCCACTTATTATCTCTCAGCCAAGAGAAGAACCTACTGAAAAATACAGCTATTATGCACAAGTGGTGAATCTGCTTTCTCCTTGTTCAGGAAAGAAAAAAGTTTCCAAAGGCTTTATTCAAGAGGTTTTGAATGATGAGTATGGGAAAGAGCAGGAAGAAGATGGAGATTATTACATTGATGAAAAGACCAAGACAGCTCAGCTTTCTGGAAAAGGAATTGCAAAGCTTGAGGAGATTTTGAAGGTAGAGAATATCTATAAAGATATGGGTTATGGAGAAATCCATCATATTGAGAATGCTTTGAAAGCAAAGGCGGTCTATATCAAGGATAAGGATTACATTATCTCCAATGGGGAAGTGTTAATCGTAGATGAACATACAGGAAGGACGATGCCAGGAAGAAGGTTTTCTGAAGGGCTTCATCAGGCGATTGAAGCAAAAGAACAGGTGCAAATCCAGAGGGAATCTCAAACAATGGCTACGATCACCTATCAGAATTTTTTCAAGCAATATGCAAAACTCTCTGGAATGACCGGAACAGCTTCTACTGAAGGAGAAGAGTTTAACAAAATCTATGAACTAGAAGTAGTTATCGTCCCTACGAATAAGCCGATTCTCAGAGTAGATATGAATGATAAAGTCTATTTTAATCAGCATACTAAGTGGAAGTTTGTGAAGGACTATATCAAATTTTATCATGAAATCGGACAGCCAATCTTGATCGGAACCGCAGATATTGCAACTTCTGAGTATGTTTCTAGGCTTTTGGATAAAGAAGCGATAACTCACTATGTTTTGAATGCAAAGTTTCACGAGCAAGAGGCGAATATCGTTTCTAATGCAGGGAAATATAAATCCGTAGTTGTTGCAACTAATATGGCAGGTCGTGGAACGGATATCAAGCTTGAAGAGGGATTGAACGAAAAGATGGCTCAGAATTATCTTAAGTTTTTCCTAAAAAATCTAAAAAACTGAATCATTTCTTCTGGAAACCTGTATTCTGAGTTCGAATTTTGACTTTTCCTTAATGCTTTAAAAGAAGAGGTTTCATTGAATGAAGCAGATTTAAAAACTTTAGCATCTCAGCAAACCATTACCTGTTCTGTTGCTCTAGAATGAGGGAATTTTACGGTGCAATTTAATAGGAAGAGAAAGGCAAATACCGTTCCTTATGCAAAAGTCAGCTTTATTCCTAGTCAAAAAGATACGAGCAAAGAAGCGATAGAGAAAGACCTTTTCTTCTGACTTTTCATCCTCGGAACCGAGAAACATGAATCTAGGAGAATTGATAATCAGCTCAGAGGAAGAGCTGGAAGACAGTGAGATCCTGGTGTTTCTGTATTCTTCGTCGCACTTGATGATTCGTTGATGAGAAAGATGGGAGGAGAGAAAATTCAGTCTTTGGCTGCTATGCTCCTTTCCAAAACGGATCTTGAAAGCCTAGAACTCACCCAAAAACAATTTAGTAAATCAATTATCAGAGCTCAAAAGGAAATTGAAGGACGATATTTCGGCATAAGAAAGCATCTCTTTGATTATGATAGCGTAGTTGACAAGCAAAGAAAAAGAGTATATCGTATTAGAGACGAAATCCTTGCTGCAGAAAATGATGAGCAGAAGCAAGAAACTTATGTTGCTAATCTAAAAGAAGAGTTCCTAACTGAAGCTAAAAATATTATCATTACACAAATTGCGAATGCTGAGATTACTGGACAATCTGTTGCTGATGTTCTCATCGTTCTCAATAAGGAATATGGATTGAATATCACGCAACCCGAATACCATGAACTTTCTCAGCTTGATTATGAGGCTTTGAAAGCGATGTTACTTGAGAGGTTAGACGCTTACTTTACTAGAGTATTTTCTGCACTTGAGACAAAGCTTCTATTCCAGATCTTTAGAGAAGTACATCTTCATTTTATTGATAAACTTTGGGTTGATCATATTGATGAAATGCAAAATCTTAGAGAAAAAGTCTGACTGATGTCCTATGCTCAGCTTGATCCTTTAGTAATTTATAAGAAAGAATCTTTTGAAAAGTTCCAGGAACTCCTCGCAAATATCACAAATAATACTGCATCTTATTTGTTAAAATTAGACTTCGATGCAATCGCAGTTCAACAGTCAGGACAACTTATTCAAGAAGAAAGCAATGAAGAAAAAGTAATTGAAATTCTGACTTCAGCAAGTAAAAATATCCCTCACCAACCAAGTAAACCTGAAACCGAAGTCCAAGATAGTAGAGCTCAGATATTCGATAGCAATGATACAGATGTTGAGGTCTTTGAAGTAGAGGATTGACCAACTCATACAACGGTCAAACCTGAAGGAAAAGTAAGACCAAACGATCCGTGCCCTTGTGGTAGCGGGAAAAAATATAAAAAATGCTGTGGAAAAGAATAATTTAAAAGAGAGAGGTAACCCTCTCTTTTCTCCTATAGTATGAAGTAAGATATATCTACAAGTTACTAGACGCATATCATAATACTTCCTCTTGCAATTCCCTGAGTGCTCCGTATAGTAAACCGTGCTAAACATAAATTGCTACTAAATTTACAAAAAAATATGATTTTTTACTCCTCTATAGTAATTATCATGAAATACCTCCATTTTCTTCACTGTAATGTGGCTGGCTTCTCTTTTGCGGAAGGGGTTTTTGTTTTCGATCAACTGAAGATTTGAGCAGATCTTGAGCTAGTTTATGAACCAGAAAATCCCTACGATACTCATGCCATAGCTGTCTATTTCAAAAAGACGAAGATTGGCTATATTCCAAGATCGGATAATAAAGAGATCTCAAAACTTTTAGAAGCGGGTTATGGCGACCTTTTAGTGGCAAAGATTAATAGGGTTTCTCCAGAAGAACATCCCGAGAATCAAATTGGTATTGTCGTTTTTCTCAAGAAGAAAAGCAAAAAATAGTTTCTCATGACTTTTTTCTTTTGCTTTTGAAGGGTGAATTCCTAAAATACAGGGGATTTATTTCTTTTTTGTTAAAACGTCAATAGTAGTCAGGAATACACTTCTTCAAAACAGATAGTTGCAAGAAAATCTACACAACAAGTAAAAAAGCGATGAAAAATCAGACTTTTATTTTGAGAAAGTATTTATACCTATGAGACAAGAACTTTTAAAGTTTTATCGTGCTAATAGATTATTAAACCGAGTCGTAGTGATCGCGATAATTTTTGTAATCATATTTAACATTCCAAGCCTTAAGTTAGAAATACCTTTTAGTGGATTTTGATATAGTTTGGCTCTGGCAATTACTTCATCTTTTGTATTTTATATCATCATCGCTTATGCTCCTGAAAATAGTAAAAAGAAACATTTATCTCCATTGATAAATAAACATCTAAAATTTTTACTAGGAAAAGCTGCGGTCCCGTTCCAAATGTTTGGGAATAACTGCTGACGGGAAGAGTTAACCTTAGATGAAATACAAAACAAATTAGAAAATCTGACGGATAAGGACGAAGTAACCCATGTAAATTTTGTTTCCGACTGAGGGTTTAGACATCCAAACCGAGGGGAATATCTCATTACTCAACATGAGCAAATGAAAGAAGAGGCAAAAATAATTTTCAACTTCTCTCCTTATTTGGATGATACGCTATATCTCTTGGTGAGTGATATTACACTTTCTTGATATAATGACCATATAGGAATCCTAAAACTTGTCTCAAAGCTACCGAATAAATATTCACTTAAATTTTTAGCTGCAGAGATATATGACTACAAGAATATTCTTATTCAGCTAAAAGAGTATTTAGAGAAAATTAATTAGGAAAAGCTGACTTTATTCCAAAGTCAGTTTTTTTATTTTGTAAAATTAAACATTCTGAATGATTAAAAAATCATAGGAAATACGAGCATTTTTGTAACATAAAGCCTTACTCTGTTTACTTTACTGCCCAAAGCTCGTAGTCCTCGTATTTCTTTCCTCAAAAGCACGAAGTCTGAGCTGTTGTAAACGATCATTTACTCTTCTACTGGAATCATTGGCAATCATTTTGAGAGTAGAGATAATTCCTATGAGCGCTGAAATATTAAGTACATAAAACAGCCACGCCATCACATCTCCAAAGTATTCTCCCTCAAGAATGCTTCGAGAAATTCCTATTTCACCAAGGAAATCTTTTGAAGATTCGGCAAGTGATCGAGGATCAATAAAAAGCAAAATAAAGAGTAATAATCCAAGTAAAAACGCATAAATAATATAATTGGTCAGATTCTTCATACTTTGTTTTTGCATATCATTCATCGTTCTGTAACTAGCATTTTCAGCTTTTGCGACCTCTCCTATAAAAAATGGAGTTATGAATCTTATAGCTCGTAGACTAACCCATAACACTCCTAATCCTGAAAGCATAGGAACGATTGTACTAATCGTGCAGTATCCTTTGGTACATAAAAGGAAAGTTAATCCCCCTAATGCTACGAAAAAAAGAATTGGAACTAATAAGCCCAAGAAAAATCATCGAAAAAAGGATTTTCCCTGTTTTCTTCAATATCTTGAGAGCAAACTCCCTTCTTTTTGACCAGAAGAACACATACTTACCAAGATAAGTACTCCAATTCAAAGAATTACTCCGGTTCATAATAGAATTTCCATAATGGTTGGTTTGTCAGGTAAAAGATATCATCATTATAGCCAAAAGACAAGAAAAAAGCAAAAATCTGATCTTTTTCTCTCTATTATCTTACTGATTTTAGTCATTAAAAATGATTTTCATAATCTGATTTAATTCTTTTCTCTGTTCTTTGAAGTTTTGGTTGAGGATTCGGTCATAAAAGTAGGCATTACAGAAGTAGGCCATATAAGAAAGCCCTTTTTTCTCGAGGGGAACATAGGTTTCTATTGCTCCTTCCTTAAGGATGAAAACCTTGTCGTTGTAAAGCTTCTCAATCCCTTTTATGATCGCTTTATGCTTCTTTGGAGCGAAGGTCAGAATAGTTTTTACGAGTCTATTGTAATAATCACTATATCTTTTTTCAGATTTCTGCGTTTTTGCCTGTTTATTTGCGAGCATATAAAATCTGTTCAGTTCTGCCCTTGAAAAGAATCCATAATCAACAGTATTATCCCAGTCTCCAATAAAATAGTTCTTGATATTAAACTTTCTGAGGAATTTCCTTCGTGTTCAGAAGGACCCCTTCCCGTTGATGTTAATAATTTCATAATCACGAATTTTATTTTTCCATTCAGGGAAGGTTTTTAGGTAATTGAGATAAAAACTGAAAAAATAAGCATCAGTATCTCCCTCAACAAGGATGATTTTATCGACGAAAAAGAGCTTTGAGAGATTCTCAAATCTGAGCATATGCATCAGTGTCGCATCATCATAATCCACATTGATTCTGGGCGCAGAAACCAAAGAATTTTGATTTTTATTCTTATACATCCTGTAGACGCTCGTCAGATTTTTTTCATTGATGAAGAGTGGAGAATTCGTGGAGAGAATAAACTGTGCACCAATGTGTTCACTGATTTGGTCGCAAACTTCAGCCAGTTCTTTCTGATATTGAGGGTGAAGATGCAGTTCCGGTTCATTTACGATCATAAACCCGTCTGTGAGATCGTTTCCATAGAGTCAAAAAATCATTGTTAAGAGCGATTTCTCTCCATCACTGAGGTCATCAAAATAAGAAACTCTATCGTTCTCATCCACCATATAAAATCCAATCATGCCATTCACATAATCCACTCTTAACTGTTTGTCAAAGTATTTTTGGATCATATAGTTTAAACTAACAAAGAAGTCTGATTTTTTCAAACGTTCTTCTATCGCTTTTTCCTGGGTGCTAAGATCCGAAGAGAGGAGTGCTTCCTGCGTAAAATTTTCTAAAATACTTCGAATCTTGTAAATACAGCCCGTATAGCCGACCAAACTATTTCTTGAATACTCAAGATCGTTGATGATTTCATGAGGATTGATAAAATTCTTGAAATTAAGTTGGCTCCTATCGTTATTTAAAATTGCAAACGTTCTCTTGAGCAAATATCGCTTTCTTTCTTCAGGTTTTTTCTCATATTGATTAAAAATTGTAATAACGATTTGCAAAAGCTTTTGATATCTAATGCAAGAAAGGACAAAAAGCTGATATTCATTCAGTTTAGATTCGTTGATAATGAATTTTTGAAGCTTTTCATCAAATGCCGCTTCCAATTTGAGTTCATGAGGTTGTTCGACAATAACCTGATATTTGTATTCAGGAAATCTAAACTCTAGTTTACTATATTTATCGATAATGTTGTTGATCCTAGAGCTGTATTTGCAAACAAATCAGATGTTTTCATAGTCAGTATTTGACAATTCTAGAGCAATTTCTAGCTTTGAAGGCTGATCTGGCGTTTGGTTATTGGTTTGGAGATATTTGGTGAGGATATTTCTTTCCTTAATTGCCTTTCTCGTAGGGATTTCCTCCGCATCAGAAAAGCTGTTATCAAACGAAAAATCTTTAATCAAAACCGTAAAAAATTCTTCCAAAATCTTGATAAAATTACTTTTCCCAGATGCATTATTTCCAATAAAGATTTTGACTCCTTGATAGGCTAAATCTTCTCCATAAAAAGAAATAGGAGGCTGATTCTCAAACTCTTTTTCATTCATATAGGAAAAACTCAAGAGATTAGAAATTTTTATTGACTTGATTTGCATCTTGAATCCCAAATAGAAAGTAAAAAAACACCGACGCCTCTGGAGAGGAAAGACTTTTTTAAGATAGTATTAGTATAGTCAGATTTCTTTCTTTTTCAACTTTTGCCATAGGGAAATCAGAAATCAAGCTATTTAGCGTCTTCTCCTAGAAAAAGCATCTATACAAAGAGCGCTTTATCAGCATTAAAAGCTCTTCAAAGGATAATTTTCTCTCAAGATAAGGAAACAAAAAGCAGAAATCTGATCAGATTTTTCTTTTTCCCTGAAGAAGCTGGGCAACAGTTTATAAAAATCGGATTTAAGGGAATGTTATGCTTGATTTTTAATTCATTTTGTGTAAGTAGAAAGAGGAATTTACGTCAGATTTTTTATCTTTTTACCAGAAGCAATAATGGAAAAGAAACAGCAAGTACTCCTAATCCATGGCGGGGATACTTACGAAAGTTATGAGGCATTTTTGCAAGCATTAAAGGGGAAATCCGTGCACTTGGAATGGATCGCGAGCAGGAGAGACCGGAAAAATGAGCTACAATCTCAGATCGGCGAAGGGTTTGTGGTTTATACCCCGCAAATGCCCAATAAACAAAACGCAAAATATGAAGAATGGGAAATCCTTTTCAAAAAACTATTGGAAGCAGTAGAAGATGGAGTTGTGTTAATCGGACATTCGTTAGGAGCAGCTTTTTTGGTAAAATATCTCTCAGAACAGAAAATTGCTAGACAAATCAAGAGTTTACATCTCTTGGGAACGCCCTTTGATGGGGATATGGAAAGTGATAAACTCGTAGGATTTGTCAGGACAGGGGAGTTATCGCAGTTGGAAAGACAAGTCGGAGAAATTTTCTTTTATCATAGCAAGGATGACTTCGCAGTGCCGTATAGCCATTTTCTTAGATATCAAGAGGCATTGCCATCAGCTCATTTTAGAAGCTTTGATGACAGAAATCACTTTCTTCAGTCCGAAGTCCCAGAATTAAACGCTGATTTGATGAGGTAAAGTATTGGTTTCAACAGGGGAGAGGAGTTATTTCTCTAGGGATAGACGGATTATGAAGCAACAAAAAAAACCGACTATCCGTAACATCGCGTATCATCTCTCCTTACGGAAAGGTGGGTAGCTCCTCAAGATCACATGGATCCGATTTTCGGCTCCCATAAATAAGTTGAGAATTTTGATAGTAAGCGTCATCACGAGATAATCAGTCTCAGGCAGTATAGTTATTTTTTTTATTTTTGCAAATGAAAAACATTGATGCTGAGGGAATGCAACAGTTTTTACTCGCAAGAAATCGGGGGATCAGTTTTTTCTTTCTAGTGGGAAATGAAGAAATCACTATTTTTGAAGGAAATGATTGAATGCAGTTATTTTATTTGGACTGATTTTGAGGCTTTTTTGGACGATCGGTTCCATAAATTCAGAAGGAACAAGGTGGAGATCAATTGTTTTCTTTAATCGTTTTATCAGAAGGGAAAGGGAGAGGTATTTTCCAAAGGTGAGCAGTTTTTTGAGTGGGTTTGAAGTCTGGGTCATCGCAAGGTAGTTTTTTAGACTAAGAGGTGTCTTGATCTGTTTCGTATCGGTGAGTGCGTGAGGATAAGGCGTGAAGTAGCCAAAATCGTGATACATCATCCGTTTCGTTGCAGGAAATTTTCTAGCGATTCGAGGCAGTAGCCAACCGTTTCGACGAATCATACTGTGGTATCGAATAAGATCAGGCTTCTCTCTTTTGAGAAAAAAATAAAATCTGATTGCTGCCAAGAGGTTGACCAAAGAGAGTCCAATCCCTAAGAGTTTCTTGAGTTTGCCTCGTGGTCCTTTAGGACAGTAACCTCAGAAGAGTTTTACTTGGTGACCGTGTTGCTGTAAAAGATGCTTGGTATCATGGAGATAGGTTTCAATCCCTCCAATCTTATTTATAAAGTCGCTTACAAGCACAATCTTTTGAGGTTTTTTGGCTCCGGTAAGGGAAAGAAAGCATTCATATCGTTTTTCTACGGTATAGCGATTTGCAATATCCTTGGACTGCTGAGCCAACTGTTCGTAAAAGTCAGACTTCTTTTTCTTTTTTTCTTGTTGGAGTTTGATGAGCATATTAGAAAACTTTGCAAGATCTGTGCTCCCTTCGCTTTGTTCAATCGCATATTCATCCTGGATAAAGGGGATTAAGCCACCTTTTTTGAATCCAACAATCGGAATACCTTGCTGGAGAATATTGATCGCACTCAAACCAAAGGTCTCAAGGAATCTGGACGGCATCAGACAGTAATCTATGTTTTCAAGGTATCTCTCGACCTCTGAGAGCGGCTTCCATCCAAAGAAATGAATCTGCTTGAAATGATAACTCAGCTCTAATATCCCGCTTTCATAGCTTCCGCTCCCAAAAATATATCGATCAAAAGGAAGCTCCTTGCCCGGATATTGACTGATAAAATCATAGATCAAATCAAATCCTTTTTCTTTTTCTAGCCTGCCGAGAAAGAGAAGCCCAAGAGTTTTTGTGGTATTCATGATGCAAGAAGGATAAACGCTCGTGAGTATAGCTATGAGCGAAAGTTTTTCAATCAGATTTTTCTGTTTCTATGGGGATTTTTCAAAAAAACATCATCAAAATCAAAAAATGTGCTAACTAAACCCTAGAGGGAAATGCAAAAATTTTCTTGTTTTTTGGATGCACAACCATATCTTCTAGTTGCAATAAAATAAAAATTAAACAAAAAACCTGACTTGCTCTCTCCTGAGGCGTTCTCAAGGCGTGAGGAAGCAATAAATCAAGTAATCTACCCTGATGAACGTTTATTACCCTTTTGTATCTGGAACCGATTTTGTTTATAGTGTGTAGAAGGTATAAGGCTCTCTACTCTTGATAGCGATCGTTATTGAGACTAAAAAGCCTTCTGTATTCTAAGGGCTTGCTATCGGTTCCGGGTATCCACTCGGACCAGAAGTATTTCTTCCTGGTCTTTTTTTTATTTTTTTAGGAAAAACAAAAAAAGAGCCAAAGACAAATGGCTCTTTTAAGTTAAGTGGTGGTGATTTAAGAGGAATGAGGAGAGAAAGAATGCTGAATCTTTATGAAATGATACTAAAAAAGAAATGTAGTACACCTCTAGAGGTGAAGAGGAGAAGTAAAAAAATGATGGCTGCAGGTAAGAGTATCATGTGAGGAAAACTAAAGTATGCAAGATGACGAGAAATCTTCTCCCTCTGTTCAAGCGTGAGTTCTGTTTCTGAAAATGTCAATTTTTTATTGAAGAAGTAAATAAAAATTCCTCGAGTTATCGGGAAAAATATCGCATAAAATCTCATAAGTAGTACTATTAGGACCAGTCATCATCGTCCTTGAAAATGTCCCGTCTGTATAAGAAGTGCTCATAAGGTGAAGGTAGCTGGAAACGCTAATACACCAGCTAGAATGCCCGCCAAGAGCCAGAAAAGAAAATATTTTCAAACCGTTTGTTTAAAAAGTTTCTGTGGGTCTAGAACTTGTAATTTGCTGATAGCTACTGTTATAAGTATAGTATTTCGCACGATACTTATAAGGATTCCGAACACTCGAATCATAATATTTCGAAAATTTGCTGGAATTGGGCTAGAGATTTCTTCAAACATGTTTGTTTTTGTATAAAGAATAAAAGTAAAAACCTGATTTTTTGCTAATTTTTCACTAGTAATACAAACTAACTTCTTAATTATGAAATACCACTTCGATTAAATACTCACAAAAGCGCTCCCACCTGCAAATTTTAAAAGGTAAAAAGGTTAAGTTCTTATGCTATTCAAAAAGTCCCATAGTAAATGCGACATACACCATAAAAATCCAAGGAACAGCATTTACAATAGTAAGACATATTGCAAGGGTTCTCTTTTTTTCTGGAGAGAGATCTGCCAGAGCAAGAGTTTCATCTCTATGCTTAGGGAAAATCAAATAATACTGCATAAAAATTGGGGCTACTCCTGCTGCAAGAAAGAGGATCCTTGACAGCAAACCGCCATCTCAGTCCATGAGAAAAAATTCTTCAATAAACCTTATTATCTGAATAATAACAAAGAGACCTCCCGCACCAACAAAAATTGCTCCTTCAAAAAAGACTCCAATGAGTAAAAATTTCGGGAGACTTTTAAAATATACTGTTCAAAAGTCCTTGATTCCCAGAATGCTTCCTAGTATTCCGAAGGCAAGGAGATTAAAAGCAATGATTCAGAGGAGTAGGGTTCCCCATCCTGTTGGTCAGGTTTCAATGAGGGAAGTAATGGGAGTAACAAGTCGTTCCATCTGCTAATTTTAAAAGGTAAAAAGGCTTTTGAGTAAGGAAAGTTGTTCGATCTATAGCATCCGACAGCTAAAAACTTATCAGCTTTCCTAAGTATAGCCAAAAAGCACAACTAATGCAACAAATAGCATACTAAATTTCCCCTAAGCTTCCACAAAAACTCCTTAGCTTTTCTAATCTTACCCCAAAACCACCATCAGAAATAGGCAAATCAAAAAAAATTCAGGGAAGCTTAGGAGCGAAACCCCTGGGACGAACCAATTTCTCTTAGTTGGGCTGAGTCCACTCTTGGAAAGCACCCGATAATTAATAGCTATGAAGATCAAGCCCCCAAAAACGAGGATTAATAGAGAGAGTGAGATCAAAAACGTTTGAGACCACCAGATTATTTCACGGAGCGTCATCAACCACATTCGTATTGGAGCATAGGCGAGGTAGGCAACCGCAAAAAGTTTCAGGATTCTTTTCTTTAAGAAAGTTCAAACCTCTTTCACTCAGCAGATTTTCGCTCCGAAGAAAAAAATGAGGACGTTCCGTGCAAAACTGATGCCTGCTAGCCCTAAAAGTCCCCATACTTCTCCCATCCCGCCCCCGAACAACATAAAACCTACAGCATCCTGCAAAAAATCTCTTATTCTTACTATAAAAAAGAACTAAAATTCTGAATTTTCCCCCACTTTCCAAAAGGTAATGAGGGAGCTATTCTCAGTTTTCTTAGCGAAAGTAAGGTAGACTATTAATAAAGAAAATGATGCCAAAGAAGGTAGGAAGGTTAAGGAGCACAAGTCCAAGGCTAAGCCATAGCTTCTTGATTGAGGAGATTTCCATTTTGGAGATAATCCATTTTCTGATAATGATAAAGGATAAAACCTCACAAATCAAAAAAATACCACAGTAGAGGAGTATTTCATTAGTAGAAGCATGCTTTACTATGGTGGGAAGTAATTCATTTCCCCGTGAAATACCTATTGTGGCAACAAAAGAAAGCACTGAGAGCCACATAATTCTCAACTTGAGAGCTTTCCCACTATCTTTAATCCTCATTATGGCTCTCAACACTCCAAAAATAATCATATTCCAAAGGAGAATCATGACTGTCAAAGTTATTATTGGAACTCGAGATGGCGCTGTCGGAGTAGCGGTATAGGAGGGAACCCCCTGAATAGCATGATTATACATTTTTTCTATACAAATAAGAATAAAAAACCTTCCCAAAGCCTCAATTTCGAGGAGAAGGGAAACAAGAAAGGCGGACGCCTCACGGAAACTAACACGTTTTTCTTTAGAAAAGGAGTGGGAAACCTGATAGCTCCCGACTCCTTCTTTGCTTCCTCTTAGGCTTTATCTGTTGCTTCGGAGGCAATGCCTTCAGCTTCAGGTTTTTCTTCATCTTCCCATTCTCCGTCCGTCGTATAGGCTCCCACCAGTCCTTTATGGATGGTTCGAGCATTACGTGTCTCTTGAATGATTAGAACAAAAACGCTTTTTGTGTCCATTTCCACCCCGAAATTGAGACAAAATGTCCATTTGTGTCTAAAAAACGGCTGGAAATTGATAGGAAATGTCCATTTTGGTCCAAGAACCGACCGGAAATTACGACCAAATGATCATTTACCCTCAAAAACCAACGATTCTAGCACAAAAAAGACTATTTACCCCCAATTTCTTTGGGTTCCAGCATTTTTTTGTCCATAAACCCCTAAAAACCTCCAATGCTTGCATTGAAAAGTTCATTTACCCCGCAGCATCATCAATCCTTCCATCAAAAAGTCCTAAGACCCCCTGAAACCTTTGATTCTCGGGATTTTTTCTCCACAGCCCCTTTGAAATCATTGCTTCGCTTGCAATGACGGGGTTGAAGTCATAGGATTGCCACGCTTCGCTCGCAATGACGGTTTGAAGTCACTGGATTGCCACGCTTCGCTCGCAATGACCGGTTTGAAGTCATTGGATTGCTTCACTTTGTTCGCAATGACGGTTTGAAGTCACTGGATTGCTTCGCTTTGCTTGCAATGACCGATAAAAAGGATCAGATTTTTGTTTTTATAAGAGGAAAGCTGTTAAAGATCACATCAATAGTTAATTTCCAGCTCATATCTAGCAATCCCTAGCGAAAATGCAAGGCATTTTTTGACTTGAAATTAGGGAGGATTCCGCTAGAGTGGAAGTTGCTTTATTTTTGTTTTTTTGGCTGATGACCGACACCAAAGCAACCCAAGAAAAAATCTCTAAAAGTCTGGAAAATCCGATTTTGGAGGCGGTAAAGAAGGACGACCTGAGCCTCGTGATGAAAAATGCAGCTCAAAAGAAAGTGATCCCGCCGAATCAAATATCCGTAGCACTCGACAAGTTTGAGAATAAGATCATCGAGGAACATCGAGAACATTAGCAGAGGAACCCCTCGAGAAAGCTTGGAAATAGCGGAAGTTTTTGCTCACTTTTAGAACTCAACGCTCCCGTTGCAGTTTGCTAAAGCTATAGCACTGCTACTTAGATGCAAGCGAGAGCTTTACAGGGATCGGATTGCGAAGGCTTTGCTTGAATCCGAGAACAAACCAGCATCAAAAATCAGATTTTTTTTTATTTTTTACTAAAGAGCATAGCAATGACGACTTTACTCCAACAATTACAGCAGAAAACCGGTATGGAAGCTGCGGTGATCAACAATATTATTCAGCTTTTGGATGAAGGGAACACGATACCGTTTATTGCGCGTTATCGTAAGGAAATGACAAAAGGGGCTACCGACGAACAGCTTCGTGATTTCTTTGAACTCTATAGTTATCGTAAAAATTTGGAGGCGAGGAAGGAAGACGTGATCCGTTTGATTGCGGAGAGGGGACTCTTGACCGAAAGTCTGAAAAATCAGATTTTAGCTGCAGAGACGCTTGCGAGAGTAGAGGATCTTTATAGACCCTTCAAGGAAAAGAAGAATACCAAAGCAACCATCGCCAAAGCGAAGGGCTTGGAGCCGCTAGCAAAGCTCTTATCAACCGCAGAGCTTACAAAAGAGGAGTTTGAAAGCAGAGCTGATACCTTTATTAAGGATACGGGTGACGAAAAGACCTCAGTGAAGGATCGTGCGGAGGCTATTCAGGGTGCAAAGGATATTGTTGCAGAAGAGGTATCAGATCATGCAGATTTAAGAGCCGACATCAAGCAATTTGAAGAACAAAACGCCACATTAGAGACCAAAGCGACCAAGACCTTTGAGGAAAATGGGGTATACAGAGTATATCAGCAGTATCAGAAGAAACTTTTTGAAATGCCTTCCTATGCCTATCTGGCGGTAAGTAGAGCAGAGAAAGAAAAGCAGCTCAACATCAAATTACAGTTTTCTCAGCAGAAAATCTCGGAGTATGCAAGCAAGTATTTTATTCCTAGTGCTGCGAACAGCTCGGTTGAGTATTTACAGCAAGCAATTGACGATGGACTAGAGAGATTACTCCTGCCTTCACTAGAAAGAGAGCTAAGAGCCGACAAAAAGAGGCGAGCGGACGAGGCTGCGATCAAAGTCTTTGGAGATAATTTGAAGCAGCTGCTTTTGACGCCACCGGTAAAAGGGTTGACGGTATTGGGGTTTGATCCTGCGTTTAGAACCGGTTGCAAGCTTGCAGTGGTCGATCAAACCGGGAAATTCTTGGCGAAAGAGGTGATTTATCCTACTGAACCACAAAAAAAGATCGCAGAAGCAGAAAAGACCTTACTTGATTTAGTGCAGAAGTATGGGATTCAGCTGATTGTAATAGGAAACGGGACAGCATCTAGGGAGTCTGAGAAAATGGTAGCAGATTTTATCAAAAAGTATATGCCAACGCTTCAATATGTGATTACTTCTGAGGCAGGGGCATCAGTATATTCGGCGTCGGAGCTTGCACAGCAGGAATATCCACAGCTTGATGTGACGATTAGAGGAGCGATTAGTATTGCTCACAGAGTGCAGGATCCTTTGGCAGAGTTGACTAAAATTGATCCTAAAGCGATCGGAGTAGGGCAGTATCAGCATGATGTAGATCAGAAATTTCTCAAAGAGAAGCTGAATGAGAAGGTAGAAGACGTCGTAAACGCAGTTGGGGTAGATGTAAACACGGCAAGCTATACGCTTTTGCAGTATATTGCAGGGTTATCGGCCTCAGTTGCCAAGAATGTAGTAGCATATAGAGATGAAAATGGGTCTTTTACCGATAAAAAGCAGATCAAGAAAGTGAAAGGGCTTGGACCTAAGGCATATGAGCAGGCAGTAGGGTTTCTTAGGATCAAGGAAGGGAAAGAACCGCTTGATGCGACGGGGATTCATCCTGATCATTATGCGGCAACCTTGAGTTTTCTGGAAGGGGAGTTGGGTATCAAAAAGAAAAATCTGATTCTTCCCCTTCAGGACCTCAAAAACTACAGCGAGCAAGAAATTGAAGGGTTTGCCAGCAAATACGGACTTTGATTTGAGACGATGCAAGATATTTTGAAAGAATTACAGAGGCCATGACTAGATCCGAGAGAGGAAATTGAAAAGCCTGTCTTCAAATCAGATATTCTGAGCATTGATGATGTAGAGATTGGGATGAAACTTCAAGGTGTAGTAAGAAATGTGACGGATTTCGGTGCCTTTGTAGATGTAGGGTTGCATAATGACGGACTCGTGCATAAATCGCAGATGGCGGACTATTTCGTAACCAATCCGCTCGAGGTTGTGCATGTCGGACAGCAGGTAGAGGTCAGGGTTTTGGAAATTGATAAAGAAAGAGAAAAGCTTTCCCTTTCCATGAAAGGCGAGCACAATTCCAAGCCTCCTCAGAGGAAAACTCAGCCCCGCCCAGAAAAAAGAGGGGAGTCTGGAGCGTGATTGAGTGGGAATATCACCTTTTCTTAGAAAATCGACCCAAAAATCATAAAAGAAATAGCAGTTGAGAAGAGGAGTTTTGAAAAACAAAGAAAAAAGACATCAAAAATTTGCATTTTCAGAAAAAACTGATTATAATAATATCGTCATCAAGAAAGAGTGCAAAATAGACTCCTTTGTTGATGATCAACTATGATGAGGTCTTTAAAATAAAAGTATAGAAAAAGTTCTTTCAATCACTTTTCTTTTGAATTGTTAAGTGCGTTTATCATTCGTTGATAGATGGTAAAGGCAGCTTCCAGTGGCTTTTGAGTTTAACAGGAGTCATAAAGCTTTATCTTTCTGTATGAAGGATGAAGGACAAAAAAGAGAAGTCAGATTTTTTTCTCTAGTAAGTTTCGTTAAGAGCGAACGACTATGACTCGATGAAGTAAAACACTTCGAGGAAAGAAAAAAGCTTTTAAATAACCTCTGGAAAGGATTTCCTTAGATATTTTCGCTTGAAGTAGTAAGAAAGGTAAAGTTTCTTAACCGACTTTACTACCTTCTCTCTGCTAAGAAAGTATATAAGGCTTTACTAGGGCTAGGTTTAGAAGGGATTGGTGAGGAATTTTTTGTTCTGGGTATTGTTGGAAGTGATACTAAAGTTGAAAGGGGTGGTTCCCCTCTATCATCTCGCTTTCTGCTCTTGGAAAGATCAGGATTCTTTTCTCTGAGAAGAATTACACTTTTCTTGATAAAAAATGCTTAGGAGTTGCTTTCTCATGACTCTTATCTTTAGGGTAGCCTAAAGCATGAGATACTATAATGTTTAAGAGATGTTATAGCGGTTTTCGGCACTATACTTTTATACCTCCTTATAGAAAATAAGGAGTGGATAGTTCTATCTGCTTCTTTTTTTGTATTTTATGAGAAAAGATCTCTTGTCAGTAAAAGATTAGAGCAATTTTTACTAGCAAGGAAACATATCTTCTTAAATTGATGTGTTGTGCTTGAAAAAGGGATTGATATCTTTATACCTTGTCCTGTTAGAATTTTATTTAAGTAAAAAGTAAAATGCATCGTAAAGTAATTATTATTGGTTCTGGTCCTGCGGGACATACTGCAGCTATTTATGCAGGGAAGGCGCTTTTGCAGCCACTCATGTTTGAAGGCTTTATGGCAGGAGGAATTGCTGCTGGTGGACAGCTTACCACTACAACCGTGATAGAAAACTTCCCGGGATTCCCTGAGGGGATTGATGGAAGTCAGCTCATGATGCAGATGAGGCAACAATCTCTCAATGCCTGAGCAGAAATTATCACAAAAACAGTTAATTCCGTAGATCTTAGCAGTTCTCCATTTAAAGTTACTGTAGGAAATGAAGAGTTTACAGCAGATAGTCTGATTATTGCTACAGGAGCAACCGCAAAAAGGATGGGGCTTCCTGGAGAAGAGCAGTTTCGGCAAAAGGGAGTTTCCGCTTGTGCTATCTGCGATGGCGGATTACCGATCTTTAGAAATAAAAGAATCGTCGTAATCGGCTGAGGTGATGCAGCACTTGAAGAAGCGATTCATTTGACACACTTTGCAAGTGAAGTACTTTTGCTTGTTAGAAGAGATCAATTGAGAGCATCAAAGGCAATGCAAGAAAAAGCCTTTAAAAACGAAAAAATTCAGATCCTTTGGAATACAGAAGCTACTGAACTTGTAGGAGAAAAACTTTTATCTGGAGTTTGGACGATCAACAACAAGACACAAGAAAAGGTTTTGATTGAATGTGCCGGAGTTTTTTATGCTATTGGTCATACTCCAAATACTACTTTCTTAGGCTGACAAGTAGAACTTGATGAAACTGGATATATCAAAACAATCCCTTGATCTACCAAAACAAGCGTTGAAGGAGTCTTCGCAGCAGGAGATGTTCAAGATAGGATCTTTAGACAAGCTATCACCTCTGCAGGAACTGGATGTATGGCAGCATTAGAGGCTGAAAAATATTTACAAACGCTGGGATAATTATCTCAGCTTTTTTTAAAAAAACTTAACCATTAATCAAAACCAATAATCTTTGTATGAAAACAAGTCGTAAATTACCTTATTAAAAAACTTGCACAATGTATCTTGTGCAAGGTATGGGGTTATAATACAATTGTTTAAAATTTAAAGGGACTACATAATAATTCTAAATCTCTTCAAAAGTTCTAAAATGAGAGAAAAATCAAGACGGGAAATTAAACCAATATGTTCTTCTCTCGAGAAATACTCTTGAGTAAAAAGTGCTATCTGAGGGATATAGGCTCTTTTTTCTCCTTGTCTGATTTTTTTGCAATAATAGGGCTGAAAGAGATCAAAGAAGTGTTTTCGTCTTTCTCTACTTATTTTGGGAAACTTTTTTTCTCTACTAATCAAGAAGAACGAATCTGCAAGGGAATAGTCTAAACGTTCATAATAATATTTTCAAGCCTTACTATCATGGAGGTACAACATATCCTCAAGATAAGCTCAAAAAAAATCTACTACTAAAATCGTGCTTGCTTGTATATTTTTAGTGAGCAAAAGATGATATTGTTCTTTTTGATAGCTGAGGTCAAGCGTTTCGGGGAACTGAAAACTATCTAAAGAGAGTTTACCTTTCTTGAGAGTTTTCCCTTTCCCTCGATCAAATATGATCTTTCATTCCTCATCTAGAAGAAGCATATGTTTTTTTTGGTATCGCTGCTTTTGATAGTTTAAAAGCTCTTCTAAATTAATACTATCAAGACTATTTGTACGAAAGTTTTTATGTATTTTTTGAAGTATTTTTTCATAAAGTTTTTGTCAAAATGAGGAATTATTAAGCTCATTTTTTACGACTTTTTGCTGTAAAAAGAAGATATTTTCATCTACTGGTCTTTCTAAAAAGAAAAGAAGCTCTTCTAGCGACATATTTTTCCACTCGAAACTGGTATATCCCGTTCTCGTTGAAGCAAAAATATCCGAAAGGAAAAGAAGCTCTTCATCATTTTGACTATAGAGAACACAATGCTCTAAAAGATGGGGAAGATATTTATTTTCATGATATAATGGGGTTTGAATAAGAAGTTCCATAGAAGAGAAAAGGATAGAGTAAAATCTTTACTGCTATCCTTTTTAGGGAAATCCCTAGTAAATAAAAGAGTTCTTAACTCTTTTTAGCCCCTCACGATAATCACAATTTTTAGCTAGAAGAAAGCCATTTCCTTGATTTTCATAAGGAAAATACTATAAGTTTCTTTGATTTATCTCTACTACAAAAAATGAAAAAAGTCTGGATTTTGATGCTATTTTTCCTTGCATTCCCTTTCTCTACATCTGCTTTCGTTCTGGGACTAAAATCTACGGATAATACGGTGGAAAACGTAGTAAAGATAGAAAAAGACTATAGCCTCTATCTGCCTTTGATTGGCTTTATTTACGATCCGCGAGACAAACAGGACGTAGTAGCTGAGCTGGAGAAAATAGCAAAAGAGCTGGGAAACCAAAGAATCTATCATATCTCGCTTTCTCCAAACCGATTTTCTGCTGAAGAGGTAGCCAAAGGAGCCTTTGACGAGCAATACACGCTATTTTTCAAGACAATCAAGAGACTAAATTTGAAAGTAATCTTCAGGACGATGCATGAAATGAATGGCGGTTGGTATCCTCGAGGCTCAAACCCCACAAAGTTCAAAGAAGCTTGGATACACGTATGGAATTTAGCACGTTCACTGGGGTTGAATCAGCAGGATATCCTGTTTGACTTCTCTGTGAATCACCGAGATATGCCAACCCTCTGAACCCCTTCCCAACAGGCAAAACTCCTTCACTGCAAGGATAAAAATCCCGTGCTTGAGGAAATCAACAAACTAAAAAAGAAAAAAAAGCTGACTCCTGAAGAACAAAACAGCCTCAAAACAAAAGAAAAACTCCTCCAAACCCTCAACACCTGTCCGCATTTTGAGGACTACTACCCTTGAGAAGCCTACGTAGATATTGTCGGGGTGACCTTCTATAATTGGGGCAAAGCAACGAGCAACAGACTACGAAAAACTCCAACACAAATCCTCAATGATCCAGAATGGAACACCTTAACGAGACTAAAGGCACTCGGAAAACCGCTTTTCATTGATGAAGTGGGGACAACAGCAGTCTGGTATGGCGGGAAATATCAAGCCGACACCTCCAGAGCGGAATTCCTCTCTGAAACCTGAACCGCTAGGAAAAACCAACGGCTCAAAAACCTCAGCCTTTTCTTGAAGGAAAACCAATTTATGGGAGCAGTATATTTCAATGTAGATTATACGAATGGTTTGACTTTGCCTTTGGTAGGCGAGGCAGATCGAGCAATTATCAATACAACGATAGGGAAATTTTATGATGGATTCTGGGATCTTTATAGTAGTTCTAAATCAGATTTTTCATCGCTTTTAGCTTTATTCGGTTTAGTAAAAGTTGAAGTTAAAGGCAAGGAAACTTTGCTGCCAAGAATGGTCGCAAAACAAATTCCTATCATCGAAAAGCTCATCAACGATAAATTTAGCGACAACCCACAAGGAAAATCAGGCTTATACTCCCAATTACTCAAAACTCCGAGCGGAGAAGACTCTTTTGATCAAGCAATACAAGTATTATCTGAACACTATGTGCTCCAAGCAAGCGGAACTACCGAGTAATCTGGTTATTGGGCGAGCATTTCGCTCTCAATCAGCTGTAAAGGGATACCATGCAGCTCAGCAATCTTTTTCGCAACCGTTTCTAGCTTATATCTTGGATCTTGCTGGCTAGCATAGTATCGTTTTTGTGGCTCAACAAGGAAAATCTGCCCGAGCTTCTTAAAATCTTGGAAGACTTCCGCCCCCGTGCAAAAGATCAACTGCTCTTCTCCTTGTTTTATTTTCCATCGGTTGAGATTTTTCCTGGCTTGAGTGTCCAAAGCACTGAGAAAAAGTCCTCCGACAGCTTGCTGATCAATCACATTCGTAAACGTTCGCAAATCCGGGAAAATAATCAGAATTTGTTCCTGTTCTTCCGAATGAATCCTCTGTTTCCCTATGCTGAAATCAAGAGGCTGGTATTTTTTACTCGTAGGACGCTTTGCTTTAGCAAGCAGATTCTGAATTTCATGGTCAAGAAAGAGCTTGAGCGTGTTTTTATAGGTCGTATACCGCTCATAAACCATCCAATGCACCAATTCAAGTGCAGGACTTGATAAAAGCTTGGGAAACGCTACGTGAAACTCCCCCTGCATCGGATAACGCAGCTGATAAAGCTCAGGAAAACTCACCACCTCTCCTAATACAAGAAAAAAATCTGACTCAGATTGCAAAACATCTCCAGCCTGGACCTTTTTACTCGGCAACTCACACCAGAATACCCTATCCTGCCCAATATAATGAGAGAAACTATACAGATACATCCTCTACTATGAATTTAAAAAATCTCCACTCCTCCGCTTTTACCAAGCTAAGCAAGAATATCACCAATTTTCTCGTGCAAAAACTTCTGCAAGCTCGGCAGTCCCTCCAAATCCGGATACTTTTGCAAGAGCCACGATGCCCCAGCCTGCACCTGCTCCAAAAACTTCAAATCTGAGAGGATTTCAATCGGAATATCGCTTATTCCAGACTGCATCGTCCCCAAAATCTCCCCAGATCCACGATTCTGTAAATCCAGCTCAGCTAATTTAAACCCATCAGTCGTCTGTTCCATCGCTCTAAGCCTTTCGTAGCTGTCCCCCGATTTTTTGGGAGTTTGGAGGAAACAATAGGATTGAAGATCCGATCTTCCGATCCTTCCTCTGAGCTGATGAAGCTGAGCTAACCCAAATCTCTCAGCATTCTTAATAATCATCACCGTAGCCTCGGGAACATCTACTCCCACTTCAATTACTGTCGTAGCAACGAGAATCATCGTCTTGCCGCTCTTAAAATTTTGCATCGCTTCCTCTTTTTCTTTGGGCTTCATCTTCCCATGGAGTAAACCAATCTTCCCTTCCAGTTCTGGATAAAGCAGCTGAATTTCTTCATACGCATGCAAGACAGATTGCACTTCATCGAGACTCTCACTCTCCTGAATGAGCGGCGTCACGACGAAAAGCTTCTGATTTTTCCTAATTTTCTCAAGGATTCGAGGCTTAAGCTTCTTTTCTTCGGTGCTAGAGATGATTTTGGTCTGGATCGGCAACCTTCCTTTCGGTAATTCATCAATAATACTCACATCAAACTCTCCAAAGAACGCAATCGCCATCGACCTCGGAATCGGCGTCGCCGACATCTGCAAAATATGCGGTGCTCCAAACTTTTTGAAAAACGCCCTCTGCTTTACGCCAAATTTGTGCTGTTCATCAATAATCACATACTGTAAATTATGAAAACTGATCCCTTCTTGAAGTAAAGCATGCGTCCCGATGATAACATCAATCTTCCCTTGTTGAAGATCTGATTTAATCTTCTCTTTTTGCCCCTTAGTCAGCGACCCCGTCAAAAGCTCAACCCTCAACCCAAGCGGCAACAATAACTTTGCAATACTTTGATAATGTTGCTGAGCCAGCACCTCCAGAGGCGCAAGAAATACCGTTTGTCCCTGTTCAGTCTGCTTAAGATAGTAAGCCGCGAGCGTTGCAACGATCGTTTTCCCGCTCCCTACATCTCCTTGCAAAAGCCTGAGCATCGGCTTCCCGCTATGAAAATCATCAATGATTTGCTTGATCACTTTCTTCTGAGCCATCGTAAGTTCAAACGGCAGACGCTGGAGCATCGCCTTCAACACCCCCCGTTGCTGTGCTTCAGAGCTAGTTTTCTTGTTGGCTTGATAGCTTTGCCTATTCATTAGAGAAAAAAGCTGAACTCTTAGCAAACGATCAAAAAACACCCTATGAATCGCCTGTGATTTCAACGATTCGCTCTCAGGATAGTGAATATTGAGGATGGTTTTCTGCACATCGAGTAAGTGGAAGGTCTTGAGAAACTCCTCAGGCAAATACTCAGTGAAAACCGCAGGAATCTGATCACGAAGCTCCCAAATCTTCTTGGCAAACCATCAAGGTTTGATCCCATTCATCTCGGAATACACCGGGAAAATCCTTCCCGAGTTGTAGTTTTCCTCAAACGCTCAAGAATCCGAACTTGGCACAATATCAGGATGCGAAAATACCGTTTTCCCATACTTAAAGCTCGGCTTCCCGACGATAATGTATCGGCAACCCTCTTGGAGCTTGCTGGCAAGATAGCCTGAATTAAAAATCGAAATCGTTCCTTGAATCCCTAGCTCATCTTCAAAACTAATATCGTAAATCGTTCTCCCCCCTCTGCGAAAGACGGTTTTTTTCAAGATTTTTCCTTTAGTTGCAGTGATACCTTTATCATTAAAAATCAGTTGATTCAGAGGCTTGATATTCGCTCTATCTTCGTAGGCTCTCGGAAAATAATTAAAAAAATCCCTAATGGTCATGATACCATTCTGTGCAAGCAGGTTAAGATAGCGTGGAGTGGTCCTGAGGAGCGTTTTGAGTTCCATACGATGATGATCAAGAATAAGAGCACAGCCCTAACTATGCAGAAATCAACAGAAAATGCAAGATCAGATTCCCAAGAATCCTCAAAATCCCAAAAAATTACCAGAAAAAAGTTCTAAAATCCTGATTTCCATCAGTTTTCAGAGACCAATCACTATTTTGTCTACCAGAACCATCGGAAATCACAATAAAATGTCTATATTTGTCTACAGAAACGAGAGTTTTTTAGAGTAAAAACACTTTTTGTGTCCATTTCTACCCCGAAATTGAGACAAAATGTCCATTTGTGTCTAAAAAACGGGTGGAAATTGATAGGAAATGTCCATTTTAGTCCAAGAACCGACCGGAAATCGCGACCAAATGATCATTTACCCTCAAAAACCAACGATTCTAGCACAAAAAAGATCATTTACCCCCAATTTCTTTGAGTTCCAGCATTTTTTTGTCCATAGACCCCTTAGAATTTCCAATGCTTGCATTGAAAAGTTCATATACCCCGCAGCAGCATCAATCCTCGCACCAAAAAGTCCTCAAACCCTGGAGAACTGGTGATGCTTGGACGGTTGCGATCCAATTCCTTTGCTTCGTGAGAGATTCTAGGAGATTAGAATACCTAAAAAGCACCTCAGCCCTAAGAAATAATCTTATATTTCATCAACAAGAAAATCGCGATCCCGATAAACAGCAAAGAAAACAGCATAATAATAAAATTTTTCACCTTTTCTGTTCTTACGGCTTCTTTAAGTTTGGAGATTCTCTCCTCAAGCTTTTGCTTTTCAATAATAGCTTCTTGTTTTTCCCTATTATAATCAGGGAGAGCGATCATCGTCTGAATCTTAGTCTCCAATTCCCCAATCCTCTGCTGAAGCATAAAGATAATCTTATTTTTTTCCTCAATCATCTTGTCCTTCTCCTTGAAAATCAAGAAAAATTTATCAATTTTCTCCTCAATCGCCTGATCAATATCCGCTCTAACGGCTACTGGCTGAGCAACAGGAGGAGTCTGAGTCGTTGGAGCAACGTTTGGCTTCACTTCCTGGATAAGTTCACTAGTTACCTGACTATGAAGGGTTGAAAATTCAGCTTTTAACGCTTCTACCTCATCTCTCGCAAGCAAAACCTTATTCGCCACCTTTTTATAAGAAAGTTTCCCACCTTTCACATATCTATCAATCGTTCTTGTAGAAACTCCAAGCTCAATCGCAGCTTTTTCTCTCGTAATTGAATAATTTTTCATCCGTTAATTCCTCAAAAATAAAAACTATAAGGGTTTATCCAAATCAAACTTAGTAAGCTCTGGCCTTTTTATACCAGAAAATAAATTCTGAATGAAGAGCACAAGAAACACTCCTCACAAGATACTACAAATCATCAGGAGCCCTCCCAATTTAAAGAAGGAAAGAGAACGCATCCCTAGAAAACTAAAGGTTGCTGACGCCCCTGCATTCTGCACCACTCCAATAAAGGCAAGCACACAAAAGAGCAGCGTCGCTCCCAAAGACCACCGCATTCCGTTTTTCATTATTTTAGTATTTTACTAAGTAAAGCATACACTGTTGAGATAATAACTGAGAGAATCAATACCCTTACCCATCCAAGATCTCCACTAGGGAGCTGAACCCTCGCAAACTGACTACAATTCTCATTAATAAACCATTGAAAGAAATAGAAAACTCCTACATTAATAACAATTGAAGAAATCCCGAGTGTCAAAAACTTTAGCGGAAAGGTAATAATATGCAATACCCTCTTAATTCCAAAGTTTACAATCCAGAATACCAATCCCAAAAGCAAAAAAACCTGAAAAATATCAGCTTTCGACTCAATCACCAGACCAAATTTATTACTGCTCACAAAATACAGGATCCCCGCATTGATAAGCACAGAAAGGATGATATCTTTTACGATTTTCCACATTCGCTTCAACGATTTGAGAAGACTAAAAAAGACACGTGTCTAAATAATTTACAGAATTGTCAACAATTTTCAAGAGATTTTTAGCAAACTACGAGCTTTTCTCTAATCTATGAGGTCATCAAAATCTTCCTCTACCCCATCATTACGATAGGCATGGATCGCATTCCTCACACCGAGCAAAGCAATAACGGCCGCTCTCCTCCTCCTAGGCGAAACTTCAAATCCCTTCTCTACAAAAGTTTCATAGTTCCAGCTCAACACCTCATCCAACGAAGTTCAAATAAGAAACTCCGAAAGAAAGCTCGCCGCTGCAAGACTTACCGTGCTAGGATTCCCATCATAGCTAAATTCGGCTATTTTCCCCTCCTGAATCTTAAGATAAACCGTAACATCATCACCACAAATAAAATTCCCTTCATGTCTAGTCACATCAGGATTTTGCATTTCATAATTACACAAAGGATTTTTAGAATATTCCTTCACTAAAAGCTCAGTTTCTGACATAAATACCAATTCTTTCCAAATAAAAAAAGCTCCCAGCAATGATAAAGAAAGTCTATCCCTTTTTCAAGCCAAGAGCAGAAAAAAATTTCTATTTTTAATCTAATCTACACAAAAGATGTCCCACTAATTTCTTTATCGTATTAATAAAAGAAACACTCAACTCTACAAACCCCTTCACTGCCAAGATTTCAAACTGTTCTATAGCATCATAAGCCCCCTGCAAAGCAATCAGGATCTTATTTGAATTAATTTCAAGCAAAACTTCAAAATCTGAAGATGAATTTTGAGTTACCACAGCCTTTATACCCTCAACAGAAACAGTTTTTTGATTAAAGTCTAAAGTTGTAAGAAGTGGCATTTCAAAACCTTGCATTGATCAAAGAGGTATAAAATAAAATTTCACATCAACTATCACGATCATGGTTGTATGATTCTCGACAAGAAATACAAGAGAAAAAACAAAAGAATTTTTATAGAAAAAACGATTTGATTTTTTTAGAAGAATCAATATATTTTATTTTGTATTTATCAGCATAATAAAGGTAAAATGAAAAACAATCCTTTCAACACTGTTGTTAATTACCTGTCAAAATTACAGGGAAAAATCATCACTAATGAAGTCATAAAAACAAAGCTTCAAAATATCCTAGACGAAGAGTATAGTGAACCTAAAATGTATAAAATTATCTATTATCTCAAACTCAGAGGACATCTCATCAATCTCAAAAAAAATCTTTTCCTTGTCAAAAAACCTGAAGATACAATAGACGAAGAGAAACTCATAAACAAAGTCTATCGAAGCATTCTCAATAAGCACTGCAATGATTTCATTGATGGAAAGCGATATATCTGAGGACTAAAAGCTCTAGAAATTTCACTCCTCTCTTATAGTATCCCTGATGAAATACTACTTGTAAACAATAAAAAACAAGGAAGTGAAACCATTATTCTTGAAAAAAAAGCTCTTTTAAAAACCTACAAAAACAAAAATAAAAATCTGTTTCCTTTCTTTTTTAAGAGCACCCAAAAAGTAAGTATCGAAAACTACAAGTTCAACATTGCAACTCCAGAACTCGCGATTCTTGAAACACTTTATAACACCTCTCCATCTCAAAAAGCATACGGAGAGGAACTCATCAAAAAACGACTCAAAAAGAATAAGAAGAATTTTAATTTTCAACTCTTAGAAAACCTCCTCAAAGAGAGCAAACACAATAGCAGCATCAACAAACTCGCACAAATTGCAAGCGTAGTAGAAATAGAGCTCTCAGAAAAGATAAAAAACCTGATCAAAAAATATGGCTACAGGATGTACTAAAAAAAACCTTGATTTTTATATATCAATATATATAGATACATCGTTTTTATTTATAATGAACAAAATTATGACAAAAAAACTAGTATTCGGACTCTGATTTTTCCTAATTTTTTGAGCATGAACTTTTATCTTTTTAGGGAATCAAGGAAACTGTACAGCAGCTTCTTGCACAGAAACTACCGTATGAACAACCTGAACAATCCTGGACTATAGCCCCGAAGAAATGGCAAATGCTCTATCAAAAAAACATAAAATCTGACTCCTCTTCAAGGCAAATCGATGTGGAAGTTGTAAAGTACTCCAAGAAGAATTAACGACAAAAGGAATCCCAGCTGGCAGCACCTTATTCTTGGTTGATTTCGATAATGCAAAAGATTTAAGAGCAACCTACAATATAAACAATATGGATACCTTCATAACAGTAAATGAAAACTTACAAGAAACTCACAGAGAAAACCCTGGAAACTATGAAACAATTTATCAACTACTACAAAACTAATCATGATCTTATTCTTCGCCTTCTTTTCTGGAGTGCTTTCCGTTCTAGCTCCTTGTGTTTTACCAGTATTACCGGTACTACTTTGAGGAGCCGCGACAGAAACGAATCCAAAAAGATCTTATCTAATCCTTTCATCAGCACTCATTTGTATTTTCAGCTTTACATTCCTACTTAAAGTCTGAACGGGATTTATTCACCTCTCAGAAGACATTTGGAACTACCTCTCTTGAGGGATTATCACCATCTATGGAATTTTCCTCCTCTTCCCAGGACTCCGAAACCGAATAAAATCTCACTTCCCTCACTCCAAGACAGTCAAAACACCTCAACAGCATAAAACTGGTCCACTCGCAGAAATAGCACTTGGAGCATCTCTAGGTCCAATATTCGCGAGTTGCTCCCCTACCTATGCACTCATCATCGGGACAATCCTCCCCCAAAATCTTCTTATGGGAACACTCAGTATTCTCTTCTATGTTTTAGGATTCTGAAGTATTCTTTTTATCATTATCTTCTTTTGAAGAGAAGCTATAAAAAGACTAAAAGGATATGCAAACCCTGATTGACGATTCAAAAAGAGTATCGGGATTCTTCTCATCATTACTGGAGGAATGATCATCAGTGGAGGCTTTAAATACCTTGAAACAAAACTCTTAGAGCTCCCCTTCTCGACCGCACTCATCAAAATCGAACAGCAAACCATCAAAACCATGAAATAACGCTCCAATTTCTTGCAAATATAACGAGTTTCGACTATACTTGGTAGTGATTTACTCTCAAGCAATTCAATGGCTGGACTCATAAAAACTATTCTTGAACAGGAAGAAATCCAAGGGCTTAATCCAGACTTCTCTCTTTTGACCATAATTCCCAAAGCTACCGCAGAAAAGGCTCAGCTCCTTATTTTCGGAAAAGGGGAAAAAAGAACACTCAAGCTTCTAACGACCAATAACCACCCTGAGGCAGTCAAACAGCTTCTGAATCAGATCGAACAAAAGGGCTATCGCCATGAACTCTTCTATACCACAAACGAAGGCTTCTCAACCGCGCTCGGGCGATACACAATTTTAGAAGAACAAGAAGCTCATAGAACAGAGCTCATCAAACAAGAAGCAAAAGCTGAAGGAAAATCAGCAGTTGCCTTGATGCAAGAACAATTTGAACAGAGAGACAGCCAAGATCCTACCCAATTCATCAATTCAATCATCAGACTGAGCTTCCAAGCATGAGCATCAGATCTTCACTTCCAGCCCGAAGAAAACGGAATTGTATTAAGACTAAGAATCGATGGTGTCCTTCATCACATCCTCCAATTTTCTCATCAAGAGTTTTGGAAATATATGCAGAAAATCAAATTTATGTCAGGGGTAAAAATGAATATCGATTATCTCCCTCAGGATTGAAGATTCTCTTTTGAGGCATCAGATAGAGACGGGAATCTAAAGAAAATCGATGCCAGAGTGAGCTTTATGCCAGGAATCATTACCGAAAGCGTCGTGATCAGATTCCTTGATGCCACTGAAAGTATCGATGATTTTAGAGAAATCGGCTTCAGGGGGGATAACCTTAGCGTCCTAGAAAACTACCTCCACAAAACCAGTGGAATCATCATCATCACCGGGCCAACCGGATCAGGAAAGACCACAACCCTCTACGCCATCCTCAAAAAACTCAACGACGGAACCAAAAAAATCATCACACTTGAGGATCCTATCGAATACAAAATCGCAGGACTCCAACAATCACAAATCAACTATGACAAAAACTACGATTACGAAACAGGATTAAAAGCAATCCTTAGACAAGACCCGGACATCATCCTCGTCGGAGAAACTAGAACCAAAGAAACCGCTCAAATCGCCATCAATGCTTCTCTTACCGGACACTTAGTCTTCACAACTTTGCATACCAATTCAGTGCTCGACTCTCTCTCAAGACTCATGAATATGGGAATCGAACCTTACCTCCTCACTCCAGCCCTGCAATTACTCATTGGACAGAGGCTCGTTCGTAAAGTCTGCCCATTTTGTAGCGAATGGCAGGATGCGACACCAGAAGAAGACGCAGAAATAAGAAAAAACCTGACCGAACTCCAGGAGCGCCTCCCAGCAGACGCACTACCTGAATATCAAGGGAAAATCCTCAAAGGGAAAGGGTGCGAACATTGCAATCACTCAGGCTACAAAGGCAGAATTGCTCTCATAGAACTCCTCGAAATCAACGACATCATGAGAGAAAAACTCATGCAAGGAATGCAATGAGAAAGCCTCCTCCCACTAGCGAAATCTCAAGGCTTCATCCCAATGCAACACGACGGAATTTTAAAAGTTATTGAAGGGATAACCGACCTCCAAGAGCTGCATAGAGTACTTTACTAAAGCATACCTCTCTCTTCCTCTTGAAAACGCATCATAAATCAACATAAAGTCAACATCGAGAAACAAAAAAGCAAGACAATAAAGAAATAATAAAGGAGATCAACATTATGGAAACGGAAAATAATAAATCAGAAGAGAAATTGAGATTGTTAATATCAATAGGGAGTGAAGGTATCAAAATGCTAGCAATCCTAGCAGCAGAACTAATTGGAGGGATAATATGGCTAATAGTTTCGGCAGTATTCATGATCGAAACAGGAGGTTTCATACTATACCTTCTTGCTACAATGATAAAGGCTACTGGTCTCTATAAGTGGGTTCCTGCACATATTTTAGAATCTAACCTCTGCTCAGCCACACTAGTTCTAGGAGCTATGCTTTTAATTGACGCCTGCCTACTCCTTGGTGGGAAGCAAATTCTACTAAAAATGAACAGCTTCCTAAAGGAAAAAGTAAATAATATCGATAAAATCGATAAACAATACCGAGCATTAAAACATTCCTAATCCTGCAAAGGATCAATCCCCTGCTCTTCACACAAAACCAAAGTGCCCTTAGCATTCTAAAGGCACTTTTTTCTATTTCTCAACTCCTCCGCCCTCCTTCCCCTTGAAAAAACATCACAAATTACTATACTGTCAACACCGCTAATTAAAAAATCAACAATATAAAAAAAGAGAAATAAAATGGGAACAAGAAAATCAAACAAAACATGGGAGTCTGAATTTTATCGACGAAGGTGGATATTTATGCTAATAGTCTTCTCGGATCTATACGCAGGAATATTAGCAATACTGGCAATCTTCTCTGGAATAAACTTCATTGCTCTGCTGACGGAGAACCCTCAAATACAGAGATGGGTTCCTGAATTCTTTGCGAATAGGGATATGCACTTCAGTTTAGCTGCATTCCTAGTATGTATATCCTTCGGAGGAATACTCTCAATCATGATGAGTAAACTCTGGAAATCCAAAATTATGGACAAGTAAAAAAAACTTCAGCATCATGAAAGCAATCTTCAAAAACAATTCCTGGCTTCCTACGATCAGTGGCATCTGGATGGTCATAAGCGGCGTCTTGACGATGCAATACGAGATGCGCAGAAAGATCGAAGCACAAAGAGCGATCATCCACACCGAAGAGGAAATTGAACAAGACAGAGACTGGGGTGTTTGGAGGATAACTACCTCTAGAGACACCCTGCCCGACGGGAAAACAATCAGGATAACCATCAAAACAAGCAGCGATGGACAAACCCTGAAAGAGCCCCACGATTACGCTCTGTAAAATTCGAAATTATTGCACCTTTCCAAGCGGAAACCCCGCCAATCATTCGCAATCCTAGCGAAGCGTGAAGGAAAAGAACAAAAAACTTCACACAAAATTAAAATGCCCTTAGCTTTTCTAGGGGCATTTTTTATAAAACCATAGCACTCCGTCTCCTTTCTCATGAAAAAACACCACAAATTTCTATACGATAAACATCAAAAAATTAAAAAAATCATATCAAAATATTTGAGAATCTTGAATTGACTTCATAAAAACGCCTCTACACTTACCTCCTCGTCCTGAAGTAATCTTCACTTCATAACTCGCATTTTTTAGCTGCCTCATAAGAAATCAAAAACTCATCACATTCGAACCCAACATTCACAACAACAAACAAAACTTTTTTCATTGATAAATAGCATAAAAGCTAAAAAAAGCTTGAAAACAAAAGGAAAAACTGACCTTATTTTCCTTTCTTCATTTCATTAAGAGGTATCAGAACTTCTTTTTGAAAATCACTCCAAGAAAAAGCTTTACACAAAGCAACTACCTCATCTCTCGTTGCAGGGATTCAATAAAAATAATTATTAAGAAAAAATACTGTAGAAAAATATCAAGCCTTTAACATTAACAATAAATATTGCTTTCCCTGTAAGAAAAAATCTTGAGAGTAGTTGTTAAAATCATAATCAGGAACAACTAACCAATTTGATTCTTGATAAGTAAAAAAATAAGGAGTTCCATGATAATATTCTCTTCATTTCCATCTTTTCTGAAAAAAAATATATCACTCCAACAGTGTTTGAAGAAAAAAGAGTTTCCAATAATCCTCCTGAAGACAATATTGCTTTCAATAAATAAAATACACATCTTCTTCAAATGAAAAAGGAAAGAGCTGTAAAGGAGAAGCTTGCAAATTTCTTAGATTTTTTAAATTTTCTCCTTGAAAAACAAGTCTATAATCAGGAAGTGTATCATCACAAACAAGAAAATTTTCAAGTTTATAATATTTTTCATGATATTTTTGTACCTCTTCCCAAGAAAGTCCAGAAGCAGAGTTCAAATCAAACTTTTGACTTAATAAAAAGCTCAAACTTTCCTGATAAATTCTTTGATCATAAGTTGAATCTTCACACTCTTCTTGAATTATAGGCAATTCATAATCAAAAGCTTCTTTAGAAATAGGATCAGTCAGATACTTGAAAATAGAATCAAAAGAAAGCCATTTATCATATTCATAAAGAGTAAAATTAGAATAACTCTGTGCCTCACTACCATAAGTAAAAGTAAAAAAATCAGATAATCAAAAACGACTTTTAGCAATACAATGCTCAAGCATATGAGGGATCGCTTTTCTTCTTCCAATTAAGGGAGTTTTTATATATATTTTCATGAAAGACTGAAATAATAAAAGAAAGATGGAAGATTAAGAAACCAATTAGCACAGCACATAGCCCACACGCTACAAACGAATAAAAATTTGATAAATACCTATCGACAGAGACCAATATCGGAGCATAACTTTAATCAATTCAAACTCCATCAAGTATAGCTCTAAAAGTAAATAATGCAAATTTCCTTTAATTTTCCTATATTTCTCCCTCTCCCTCCCTCCACAAGCTGCTTTCCTGAGTCAAAACCGCTAGTAAAGCTCAAAAAAAATCTCTTCCTGAACATAATAATAGCGAAGCTCGAAGAACAAAGCATTCCGATATCATCGGAAAGGACATAAAATAACATACTCTATATCCTTCATTCTACTCCGCTTCACTCAGAAAGACAATTTGATCGCCATTGCGAGTGAAGCGTGACAATCCATCCTCTCCTTCCCACCAAACCGTGCGACTTCATCAGACTTTTTCTGCTTTTCTCCTTGAAAAAAACGAGCAAATCATTATCCTCTCACCGTCAATAAACCAATAAAATTTTAAAAAAAATGAACGAAAAGAAAGAGACAAAAGGAGGAATTGTAGGAATGTTAGCAATAGCTTGCGTAATAGCCGCTATGCTCATGCCCCCATCAAAAACAAAGTCTAACTCCAGCCTTGGAGACGAGCGAGAAGTCCCCGAATGGGAGATCCAGATCAAGAAAAAAGACCCCAAGCCTGCCTTGGAAGATCAAGCCTTCTTTAATCAAGACAGCTTGATGACAGAGGTCGTAAAAAGAGTGAGAGAAAAACGTCCTCTCTTTGACAGACAGGTCTTCGCATTTCACGTAGGATGGTAAAACCTCCTCCCTTTGGGTTGCTCCCCTGCTAGCAGATGGAGTAGCTTACAAGCTCCCGAGGAGGATACTCCTCCTCATCAACAATCAAAGTGCCCTTAGCTTTCTAGTGGCACTTTTTTTATAAAATCCACCTTCTCTCCCGCACTTTCCCTTGAAAAAAACGAGCAAATCACTATCCTCTCACCGTAAATAAACCCCAAAAATATAAAACAATTATGAAAGCCAAAACCAGAAACCTCGGAATGCTCGTGTTGATTTCATTGGTCATCATCGGACTCTATATAGAATCTTGTCAAAGAGTCCGGCGTAGTCCGTCTCAAGATCAAAATAACCTCCAGTTCCCGCCGGCTACAAAAGATACGCTCACCTGGAGAGATTCTCTTAAAGCTGCACAAGCACAGGTAGTAAACGAAGAAGGCACCCACTGCCTCATCAAGCTCTACGAAGAGCAAAACTAAGCATCGCTTGCTCCTACGGGGAGCTTCCCTCCCCCTGCATTCCCAAATCAAAAAGTGCCCACAGTTTCCTCGTGGCACTTTTTTCTTTCACTTGAGGGGTCGGATTCCAGACTACTGCTGCAAAAAGTAATCGATCCCGTTGCAAAACATCGTAACATACGGTAATGCCAACAGCACAAAGAAAAACAGCATCAACCAGAACGAAAATCTGGTCAAATTCCCCTTTCTCTTATTCACAAGCTGTGCAATCACGAAACTCAAGGATACGACAGCAAGCCCAATCACAGAAAGATACCACATATTGGGGAAAATAGCATCTCCTGCGGGTAGCCAACGCTGCAAAAGCTCACCTTTGAGACTTCCATTCCCGATAATAGAATAAATCCCTAGCAATCCAGAAAAAAGAGACGAATATATCCTCTCCAAGATCCAAGAGATCGCACAGTAGAGCCCAGAGAACCCGAGGGCAACCAAGTTCGCTCCTGTAAAAAGACGGGAAAACGTCGTATCAAAATCAGCCCAAAAACCTGCTGGAAGCCATTTACTTTCCTTCATTTTTAGATTCATTACTCAGCTAAAAACTCAACTAAGTATATTCCTAAAGAGAGATAAAGCAATTTTTTTCAAACTTTTTCAATGTTTTACTTTTTCCAGCCACTCCCCTCCCGTCATTGCGAACAAAGTGAAGCAATCCAGTCCGCCTCCCCCGTCATTGCGAACAAAGTGAAGCAATCCAGTCCGCCTCCCCCGTCATTGCGAACAAAGTGAAGCAATCCAGTCCGCCTCCCCCGTCATTGCGAA
>ERZ772827.96-NODE-96-length-49327-cov-10.276242_pt1 | contig 49327 bp, 85 predicted proteins | sample MGYA00580850_ERZ772827 | MGnify/ENA primary metagenome ERZ772827 (study PRJEB29015, sample SAMEA2737950) | human oral metagenome | biome: human oral; feature: human-associated habitat; material: dental | place: China | collected 2145 ... | reverse complement strand
TATGCATTCCTGCACCACAGGAAACTATCAAATTTTTACCATCTTCTTTATATAACCCTCCTGAATATTTAGGAAATATAAAGAAATCCGGCCCCATTACTCCACCAATCAAAGGCAGTCGCATTATCCCTCCATGTAAATGTCCTGAAAGGGTTAAATCAGCACCCCATCTTCTGTAAGTATTGAAATATACAGGTGAATGTGCCATAAGTATACTGTAGTTTTTACCTTTAGTTCCCAGTTTATTCACTATATTATCAAGAGGCAACGGTATTCTTTTGAACTTGGGGTAATATTCTCTCCCCAGACTAAGCCCGTATATATCAATGCTTTCTTCATTTTCACCTGTAAAACTGTATACAGCATTATCAAGCAGTTTAACATTAAGGTCAGACAAAGATGCTTCATATTCTTCCCAAAGATTAGAATGCAGTTTTTCTTCATGGTTTCCCAAGGCATGTATAATATTATATTTTTTAGAAAAAGATACTAAAAATTAGGAAAAAATTTTAATAATAAAATAATAAAATAATTTAAATAATTAAAATATTTAAAAAAAATTAAATATGGTTATAATGAGGTAAAAAAGGTGGAGGAGAATAAAAAAGAGAAAAATCTTTCAGAACTTCGGAATAATAGAGAGAGATTTAATTACAAAGTTTAGAAAAGATATATATAGACCATTTTGTAAAGCTTTAGATAAATATGATATTTTAAAAGATGGTGATAAGATTGCAATATGTATATCTGGAGGAAAAGATTCTTTCTTACTTGCAAAATGCATGCAGGAAATACAAAGACATGGAGATAAAAAAATAGAACTTGAATATATATGTATGAATCCAGGATTTTTAGATGAAGTTGTAGAGGTTATAACAAATACAGGAAAAAGACTTGGAATAGACATAAAATTTGTTAAAACAAATATATTTAAAATTGCAGGAATGCAGACAAAAGGTGCATGTTATTTATGTGCTAAAATGAGAAGAGGGGCACTTTATGAAGCAGCAGAAAAACTTCGGATGTAATAAGATAGCTCTTCGGACATCATTTTACAGATGTAACTACAACAATTCTTATGAATATATTGTATGGAAGTGAATTTAAAACAATGCTTCCAAAACTTAAGAGTGATAATTTTAACGGAATGGAATTAATAAGACCATTATACTTAGTAGAAGAAAATATTATAGAAAAATGGAGAGATACATATGGACTAGAATTTATACATTGTGCATGTCCAATATCTGATTATAAAATTGCAACACATGAAGAAAACTTATCAAAAAGAGATGAGGTTAAAAAACTTATACAAACACTTAAAAAAACAAATAAGAATGTTGAAATGAGAATATTTAAGTCTGCAGAAAATGTAAATTTAGATGCGATTATAGAATGGAAAAAAGATGGAAAGAAGTATAATTATTTAGATGAATATTAATAATTATATTTTAAGGAGAAAATGGATAAAAGTGAAAGAAATAAAAAGAATAAAAAAATTATTAACACTTGTTATATGTGCATATAATGAAGAAAAGAACTTACATAGGTTATTTGAAAATTTAGTAAATCAAGAAAATCAAAATTTTAATATAATTTTTGTAAATGATGGAAGTACAGATAATACTCTCCAAATTGCAAAAGAATATATGATAAAAAATGAAAATTGTATTGTTATATCTAAAAAAAATACAGGGCTTTCAGATTCAAGAAATATTGGAACAAAATATGTAAAAACACCATATTTTATGTATTTAGATGCAGATGATTTTTTAGATAGAGATACAATAGGAATAATAGAAAAAAGACTTGAAAGCTCAGAAAAAAGACTTGATATATTTAAGATAAATGTTAAATCAGTTTCAGAAGAAGAAGTTATAGTAGAAAGAAATAAAAGTGTTGAACTTCAAGAAGTTAAAGGAACAGAAGCAATTATTGAACTAGGATTTATAGACAAATTATATATGCTTCCAACAGTATATGTTTTTAGAACAGAATATTTTAGAAAAAATAATTTCGAATTTGAATATGGAAGATATCATGAAGATTATGGACTTATACCATTTACAGTACTTTTAGCAGATAATGTAACAACAACAGAAGAAACATTATATAATTACGTTTTGTCTAAAAATAGTATAACAAGAACAAAAGATAATAAAAAAGCTATAAAAAAAGCAGAAGACACATTATATTTCTATAAGCAAAGTATACTTGCAATAGAAGAATTAAAGAAAAATCAAAATAATGATGGTAGGATAACAAAACAAGTATATAAGAAGTTTAAACAGCTATATACAAATGGTCTTATAGAAAAATTGAAAGAAATGTTTAAAATAATTCAAACAGAAAAAAATGAAGAGTTAAGAATAGAAATAGAGAGATTTTTTGAAAATGTAAAAAAAGAAAAGATATATAAGAATATAATAGGAATGGAATGGAAGAATATTATAAAAAGAAAATTGTTAAAATATAATATGATGTTATACTTAAAAAAGGCTATTGAAAAAGATCAAGCAAATAGTAATAATTAAACAATAATAATTCCAATAGTTATAAGAGGTACAAATGAAAAATAGTAAGATAAATAATAATAAAAATAAAATAAATAACAAAGAAGAAAATAGTGAGAAAAACATTAATATAGATATAACATATATAAAAAATATAATGGCACAAGTACTTGAAAATAGCTATTCACCATATAGTAAATTTAAAGTAGGTGCAATATTGTTTACTAAAACAGGAAAAATGTATACAGGTGTAAATATTGAAAATATGGGTATACAATCAATATGTGCAGAAAGATGTGCATTTTCAAAAGCTATATCATCAGGAATAAAGAAAAATGATTATTCACATATAATTATTTGTGGAATAAACCGGAAAAGGAGAGATACAAGATATAACACCATGTGGTTATTGTAGACAATTTATGCAAGAATTTGTTGAAAAAGATTTTAAAATATTTGTTTTATTAGAAAATAAGTTTAAAATGTATGAAATGCAAGAATTATTACCATATGGATTTAAATTAAAATAGTAGAGTATAAAATAAGATTTAATATAATATAATTAAATTTAATCTATTCTAATTTAATCTTATATTATCTTGTATAAGAATATAACAAAAGACATTTATTAAAGATAGTTGAATAAAAAAGAAGGTGATAATCATGAGAAAAACAAAAAATAAAATATTAAAAAATCATAAAAATGAAAAAAATACTGGAATTTGTTTTGATAATGAAAAATATTTAAAGATAGAAAAAGAAAAAATATTAGAAAGAAAAAAATTATTTCCACGGAAAATTATATATAGAAGTAGGTGGAAAGCTTTTAGAAGATAATCATGCATCAAGAGTACTTAAAGGATTTAAGAAAGATAATAAGATTAGAATATTTGAAACATTAAAAGATGATATAGAAGTTATAATAACGATTGCAGCAACTAATATTGTAGATTTAAGAAAGATACAAGATAAGGGTATTACATATGCAGATGAAACATTATATATAGCAAAAGTTTTAGAAGAAAAAGGAATTACAGTATCTGGTATTGTTATAAGTAGATATTATGAAGATATTCAAATAGAAAAATATATAGAAAAATTAAAAACAAATGGTTATAATGTATATAAACATTATAATATAGAAGGATATCCATTTGATATTGAAAAAGTAGTAACAGAAAGTGGACTACGGAAAAAATGAATATATAAAAACAAATAAAGATATAGTATTATCAATTGCTGCAGGACCAGGAAGTCGGAAAAATGTCTACATGTTTATCACAAATATATAATGATGCGAAAAATGGTATATTATCAGGATTTGCAAAGTTAGAATTATTCCCAATATGGAATTTAGAAAAAAATAGTTTTGTAAATTTAGCATATGAAGCAGCAACAGTAAATATTGATGATAAAGTAATAGAAGATACTTTTTATTTTGAGAAACATGGTAAAAAAGCAACAAGTTATAATAGGGATATGCAACTTTTTCCAGTACTTAAAAATATATTTAGTAAGATATATAATGTAGATATATATAATTCACCAACAGAAATGGGAGTGAATTTTGCAAAAGACGCAATAATAGATTATGATCTTGCAGAATATAATGGTAAAAAAGAAATTATTAGAAGATATTTAAAAGAAAAATATGAATATATTTATGAAGGCGAAAAAAAAGAAAATTATTTAAAAGTAAAAAAAATAATGGAAGAAAATGGTATAGATATAAATGATGATATTCTTATAAAAACAATTAATGAAGAAAAGGAACGAAGAGGCCTTGAAGTTGCAGGAATAGAGCTTAAAAATGGGGAGATAATAACAGGTAAAGAAAAAGAAGATATAACAAAAACAGCGGCACTTGTACTTAATATATTAAAATTAGGTACAAATATAGAAAAACAAGAATATTTAATACCAAAAGAATATATTAAAAAAGTGTTTGATTTAAAAGAAAAAATATCTAAAAATAGTGTTTTAGATTATGTTGAAGTAACAGAATGTTTAATAATACTTACAATACTTTCAAGTAATAGTAAAAAAATACAAGATATAATTGATAATTTAGATATATTAAAAGATACAAGATATTATGCAACAAGCATAATAGGGGAAAAAGAAATGGTATTTTTAAAAAGTTTAAATATTGATATATTATATTATATGTAGAAAGGGGGAATTTATGATAAATAAATCGGAAATAAAAAATATATATTCAAAAACTAAAGAAAAAGGATATATGATTGCACAAAATTTAATGTATATATATATAATTTTATGTCCAATATTCGATATGGCAAGCTATATTTATAGAAATTATATAGTAAAACAAGAAAGTATTTCTGTAAATCCAATAACATTATTAAGACCAATTATTCCAATGATTATTCTTATGATAATATTTTTTAAGGTAAGTTTAGCAGAAAAAATTCAGATATTATTTTTAGGATTATTAAATATTATATATATATATATACACAGTTTGATATTTATAGAATATAAGACATATTTTGGAAGTAGAGTTTTAGTAGATGAAATTAGAATAATTATAAATTATGTATTTGCAATAATTAATGTATATTTAATGTTTAAATTGTTCTTTAGAAGAAATACAGATAAATTAAAAATAGCAATAGCTATAATGACAGGACTTTATATAACAAGTATACTATTTTCGATTATTTTTAAAATTTCTCCAAATACTTATACAGAAGGTATAGGGCAAAAAGGTTTTTTTGAAACTGGAAATAGTCTTTCAATAATATTATTACTTGCAGTAGGATTGTTACTTACAACAATAAAACTAAAAGGTAGATATATGTATATTGGAATAACAATTATAACATCAATATATCTATTGTTTATAATGGGATCAAGAACAGGATTTTATCGGAATATTATTACATATAATAATATATATTTTAGCAAATATATATTCATATGTTATAAATAAAACAAAAGAAAGCACATTAACAAGAAGAGAAAAAGAAAGATATAGTATATATAATGGGGATTCACGGAGATATATATACTATAATAAAAAAGGCAAATAATAATAAAATAGCCAAAATTGTAACAGGGATAGTAATTTCAATAATAGGTGTATCTGTTATAATATATGTATCATTACATCGGAATAAGTGTGTTAAATAGAAGAGAAGAACTAAAAAAACAAGAAAGACAGCTTGTAGAACAAAGAAAACAAGAAAATCTTCCAATAGGACCAAAAGAAATTGTTAATATATATATGGATATAAAAGGAAATGAATTTAGACAAAGTCTTTCAGAAAATGAAATAAGGAAAAAATATCCAAATCTTACACTACAAGAAAAAAATAATATAACAGAATTTATAGAAAAAATACAAAATAGAACTTTAGATGCAAATGATTTAAGAGAAATGCAAGAAATTTATGCAAATATAGAATGGAAAAATGATAATAATATATATCATAAATTATTTCGGAAATACAAACTTAAAAAAAGCAGGAGAACTTATATTAGAAAGAGAGTTAATAGCATTTATATACAATTTTCGGAATAATAGGAATGATAATGTATCTACTTCCATATGTCCTTATTTTTGCATATGCAGTAGTATTTGGAATTATGAATTATAGAAAGATAAATTCAGATTATATAATGTATACATATCTTCTTCGGACTTACACTTTCAACATCATATTTTATGGGAGCAGTATTTTTCAGCACTACAGCAACAACAATAATTGCAGTTGTTATAATAATACTTGTAAATAAGTTTGATGGAATAAGAAATGGAAGAGATTATTCATATTCTGCAGTAACAAATAATAAGAATGAAAATAGGAAAAGAGAAGAAGATCTTGATATAACTCTTTTAGATGAAAAAAATAGAAAAAAAATATATAAAGAAAGGATTATAGATAAAAGAAAGAAAAAGAAAATAATTTTTGGAATAACTAGTCTTTGTATAGGTGGTGCAGAAAGAGTATTGGTAGATATAGTAAAAGAACTTCAAAATGTTTACGATATAACTGTATTTACAATATATGGAAATGGAGAATTTGAAAAAGAATTAAAAGGAACAAATGTAAAATTAAAAACAATATTTAAAAAACAAAGGGAAGAATATGGATATATTGCTAGAAAAATAATTACAACAATATATAGGTGTTTTTATAATATTATATATGAACTACACATAAAAAATATTTATGATATAGAAGTCGCATTTTTAGAAGGACCTATAACAAGATTATTTGCAAATAGTTCAAATGCAAATAAAATAGCATGGGTACATACAAATATGTCATTATATTATGAAACAACAAAATATAGTAAAAGAAAGAAAAAAATAGATGAAAAAATCTATGAAAGATATAATACAATAATATTTGTAAGTAAAGATAGTAGAGAAAATTTTATAAAGGCATTTCCTAATAATAATATTAGAAAAAAAGTAATATATAATTTTATAGATCAAAGAAGAATAGAAAGAAAATCAAGAGAAATAGAACCATATGAAATAGAACCAAATATACCAAGTATTGTAGTAGTTGCAAGACTTACAAAAGCAAAAGCATTAGATAGACTAATAGAAGTACATAAAAGACTTATAAATAATAGGATAATGCATAATATATATATAATAGGAGATGGAGAAGAAAGAAAAAATTTAGAAGAAAAAATAAAAGAATATGGTATAAAAAAATCATTTATACTACTTGGTAAAAAAGAAAATCCATATCCATATATATTAAAAGCAAAATATTTTGGATTATTCTCATATGCAGAAGGATATCGGTTTAGTGTTAGACGAAGCAAAAATACTTAACAAGACAATACTTCTTACAAACACAGCGGCAAGAGAAGCAGCACAACGGTTATGATAAATCATATATATTTAGAAATAGTGAAGAACGGAATATATGAAGGTATAAGAAGAGTAATATTAAGTAAGAAAAATAATAATTATAACAGTAATAAAAGATTTTTTAGAAAAAATAGTAAACATGAACAATTTAGGTATAAGGAAAAAAATATAAATAAAATATATAATATTATAAAATTGTTTGATGAAAAATAAGGGGAAGAAATGGATAGAGGAAGAAAACCATTTATATCAATATTAACAGCAACATATAATAGAGCAGAATACTTAAAAAGAGCATATTTAAGTATTTTAGCTAATTCTAAATCTGGAGAAAAGATAGAGTGGCTAATAATGGATGATGGATCAACAGATAATACAAGAGAAGTTGTAAATAAAATGGTGGAAAATGAAAATTTAAGCATAAACTATTATTATCAAAAAAACATGGGAAAAATGGCAGCAATAAATTATTTAACAAGCATTGCAACAGGCGAATATATGATGGATTTAGATTCTGATGATATGTTATCAGAAAATGCTATAGAAACAATAAAAAATAATGTTTTTGAAATGCCATTAGCATATCGGATTTGTATTTTTAAAAGCATATCCCGATCGGAAAGATAATGGGAGAAAAATTTAAAAATACAGAATATAATAGAACAATGTTTGAAGTATCATTTAAAGAATGTATTGATGGAGAAAAATGTATAGTGTTTATATCAAAAGTTAGAAAAGAATATGAACACAGATTAGAAGAAAACGAAAAATTTGTTACAGAAGCAAGGCTTTATCATGAAATGGATAAAACAAATACAGTGTTTGTCTTTAATGAAGTTGTACAGCTTTGTGAATATCAAGAAGACCGGATATTCTAAAAATATAAACAAAATGCTTTATGGATATCCAAAAGGATATTACATGTATTTTAAAGAATTATTAGAATTTGATTTTTCACAAGTATCAATGAAAAAAAGATTATATGTATTAAAACACTATATATTATACTCATATTTAACAGGAAATAATCTTGACTTAAGTACAGTATATAACCTTTCTAATAAGATATTACTACTACTGTTATACATTCCAGGGATAATAAAAACAAAAATGTTACTTAAAAATGATAAAGAAATAGCACATATATATTATACAAATAAAAATGTTATAGAAAGAAATAGAGCAAAGCAAGCAGAAAAAGGTAATATAATAAAAGATTATATAAAAAAAGGTATTGATGAAAGAATATCTAAATCTTCAAACTATATAGTAGATAAAGAAACAGAAGAAAATATAAAAGATATGAATAATTTAGGGGTAAATATATCAAATGTAGATAATGTTTTTAATACAAATAATGATTTAGGTATAAAAGTTATAGATATAAATAATGAAGAAGAAAATAATAATAGCTATAATGAGAACTCAAATGATAATAAAGAGTTTGAGACAGATCAAAAAATATATAATGAAGAAACCAGAAAAGAAATAAGTAGAAGTCAAAAAATAAAAGAAAAACTAGATGAACTTATAAACAGAAGTAAACATAGAAAAGAATAATAAGTAAAGCAAAAAAAAGAGAAAAGAAAAAAGAGAAGAACAATAAAAAATGAAAATAATTAATAAAATAAAAAGAATATTTGAAAAAAAGGTGCAAGTATTTGTATATCATCATATTTTAACAAAAGAAGAACAAAAAAGACAAAATATAACAGATGAATCAATGTGTACAAATGTAGATATATTTAAAAAACAATGTTTAAGCTATAAAAATATGGGATATAAATTCTTAAAAATAGAAGATATATATAATATACAAAGAGAAAATAAGAAGTTTCCTAAAAAAGCAATATGTATAACATTTGATGACCGGATATACAGATATAGAAGAAAATGTTTTAGAATTTTTTAAAGAAAATGAAATTGTAGGAAGCATATTTGTAAATACAGATACCATAGGAAAACATGGATTTATGGATATGGAATCATTAAAGAAAATAGATCCATATATATCTGTATATTCACATGGGAAAAAACATATTAATTATGGAAGAGAATATATAAATAATAATATATCTAAAGAAAAAGTATTAGAATATGCAAAACAACCTATAGATGTAATATCAGAAAATATATCAAAAAGACCATATATATTTTGCTATCCATATGGAGGTATGACACTAGAAATAGATGAATACTTAAGAAAAAACGGAGTATATACAGTACATACAGATAATCTAGTAAATATGGAAAAAGACCTATTAAAAGAAAATAGATGCCATAGAGAATATATGTTAAATCAATGTTATTTAAAAACATATATTAAAAAGATATATAGGGCATTTAGATATTATGGGTATAAGGATAAGATATAATGGAACAATAATTAAAAAATATGATATAGAAGATAAGATACTTGCCACTATTTTAAAGAATCGAGGGGAAGTATGGAAGAAGAAATAAGATTCTATTTTAAAGAAGAAGAATATGAAAATCTTTTGAAAAAAATGAAAAGTATAGGAAATATAGAAGGATTAAAATATGAAGGGTGTTATTTGGAACTAACAGTTCAATATGACCATCCAGAAGAAGAAAACACTTTCTATAGTAAAGAAATTGATGGAAGATTTAGATTAAGGTCTTCTATAAATATCGAAACTGATGAAGAAAAAAGTAAAATATCATGGAAAAGAAGATTGCCAGATAATAAAAATGAAGATATAAATATTGAAGAAGAAATAGAAGTAGAATTAAAAGAAGGACAATTAGAAAATCTACAATTATTACTAGAAACAATTATAAGAATGAAAAGAGTTGAATCATATCAAAGATATAGAAATGTATTTTGTAATGATGAAGTAGAAATAGTTGTAGATAAATATCCATTTGGAATTGCTCTTGAAATTGAGAATAAGAGCAAAATAAAAAATGGTGAAGAAATAATAAGAAAATGGTTAAATATATTAAACTTAGATATACAAGAAGCATTTAAATTATCATGGGATGACAAATATACATCACTATGCAAAGCACAAGGAATAGAACCAGTAAAAGATGTTATATTTGATGATAATATAACAATGCCTAAGGTATAGAGAAAAGAAAAAGTATAATAAGATATAAAATAATAAAAAGAGTAGAAAATATAAATAAAACTATTTGTAATATGGTAATATATTCAGATAGTTTTTTGAATTTAATAAATAACATATTAACTTATTAAAATCAATACTTTCAGTGATGTTTTAATGTAAAGCTAAAATACATTACAAGTATTGACAAATGCTTGTTTTTAGTGTAAAGTTAAATAGACTTACATTAGGAGAGAATATGGAAGAAAAAATAATATATTATGGTACACTATTAGAACTGTATGGAGAACTACTTACAGATAAACAATATTCAGCAATAGATAAGTACTATAATATGGACTTATCATTATCAGAAATCGCACAAGAAGATAAGATAACAAGACAAGCTGTTAGGGACAATATAAAAAAAGCAGAAGAAAAATTAGAATTTTTTGAAAGTAAATTAAAACTATATAAGAACTTTAAAAAAGAAGACAATATAGTTTCAAAACTAGAAAAAAATATAATTAATCTTACTGCTAAAATAACTACTCTTTCTATTGATAAGTATGAAAAAGAAAAATTAGATAATACATTAAAAGAAATAATTAAAAATGTAGATTCATTAAAGAAAATTTAAGTTAAGGAGAAGATATGGCTTTTGAAGGACTTTCATCAAGATTACAAAATATTATAAGGAAGATAAAGGGAAGTGCTAGAATAACTGAAAAAGACCTTAAAGAAATGACAAGAGAAATAAAGCTTACATTATTAGAAGCAGATGTTAACTTTATGGTTGTTAAAAAGTTTATAAAAAACATAGAAGAAAAAGCACTAGGTGAAGAAGTTTTAAAATCACTAACACCAGGGCAACAAGTAGTAAAAATAGTTAAAGATGAATTAACTACAATACTACGGAGCAGAAAATAGTGAGATAAAATTTGTAAATAGTCCAACAGAACCTACAATAATAATGTTAATGGGGCTTCAAGGTGCAGGTAAAACAACACTTGCAGGAAAACTTGCAAACCACTTTAGAAAAAAAGGTAAAAAACCATTACTAGTAGCATGTGATGTATATAGACCAGCAGCTATAAAACAATTAGAAGTTGTAGGAAAAAGCCTTAGTATACCAGTATATTCAAGAGAAGATACAAAAGATGTATTACAAATTGCAAAAGAAGCAATAACAAAAGCAAAATCAAGTATGAATGATCTTGTTATACTAGATACAGCAGGAAGACTTCAAATAGATGAAGAACTGATGAATGAGCTTAAAAAGATAAAAGATAATATTAATATTACAGAAAGTCTTTTAGTAGTTGACTCAATGTCAGGACAAGATGCAGCAAATGTTGCAAAAAGTTTCTCAGAAAAACTTGATATAGATGGTATTATTATTACAAAACTAGATGCAGATACAAGAGGTGGTGCAGCACTTTCTGTTAAAGAAATAACTCGGAAAACCAATTAAGTTTGCATCAGTAGGTGAAAAACTTTCAGATATTGAAGAATTTCATCCAGATAGAATGGCATCAAGAATTTTAGGAATGGGTGATGTTTTATCAATAATTGAAAAAGCAGAATTAGAATTTTCTGAAGAAGAATCTAGAGAATTAGAAGAAAAAATAAGAAAAGAAAATTATGACTTAAATGATTATCTAAAACAAATGAAAAAAATAAAAAAAATGGGTTCATTATCATCACTACTTAAGATGATACCAGGAATGGGGAATCTGCAAAACTTAAATATAGATGATAAGGAAATTGTTAAGATTGAAGCCATAATACAGTCAATGACTGAAAAAGAAAGGCAAAATCACAAAATATTAAATGGTTCTAGAAGAAAAAGAATTGCTATGGGTAGCGGAACTTCAGTAGAACAAGTTAATAAGTTTATAAAATCATTTGACTTATTTAGGAAAGTGATGAAAGATATAAAAAATCCAAAAGATTTAAATAAGATAATGTCAAAACTTAAATCAGGCGGATATGGTAAATTTTAAAGGAGGAAAAAATGGTTAAAATAAGACTAAAAAGAATGGGAAAGAAAAGAAAACCATTTTATCATGTTGTAGTAGCAGATGCTAGAACAGCAAGAGATGGAAAGATAATAGATAAAGTAGGAACATATGATCCAATGACAACACCATCTACAATAAGTATAGACTTAGAAAAAGTAGCTACATGGATAAAAAATGGTGCAAAGCCTACAGATACAGCTAAAAAATTAATAGATATAGCTGAAAAAGCAGGAAAATAATTATATAAATAGCTAAACAATTAAAAGGTGATAAAATGGAAAAGACAAAAGAATTATTAAAAGCACTTGTTATGGTTATAACAGACAAAGAAAATAAGGATGATATACAAATTTTAGAAAAAGCTGAAGAAGAAAAGATAGAATTATTAGTAATTTTAAAACCAGAAGATATGCCTAAAGTTATAGGTAAAGATGGAAGAATTGCTAAAAGTATAAGATCATTAGTTAGAAACTTAAAAGATACAGATAAAAATATATATATTCGTTTTGAAACTGAAGAATCTGATTTTCAAAAGTAAGTAAAAGATTTATGGAAATATATTTAAAAAAAGATTTACAAGAATTAAAACGAGAAGAAAATAGTAGATATATAGTAATAGGGAAAATTGATAAAAGACATCGGAGTATTGGGAGAATATAAGGTTAGTATATATAGTGATGATATATATAGTATTGAAGAATATAATGATATATATATAAAAGAAAATAATATATATATTAAAATTAACCTAGTAATAACTCGGGAGTTTGAAAAATAGGATAATTGCAGATATATATTTAGATGAAGATAGTAAATATAATAATATATGTTTTCAAGGAAAAGAATTATATATATTAAGAAAAGATTTAAAAAAGCTTGAAGATGGAGAATATTATATATTAGACTTATTAGAATGTAAGATATATAGAGAAGAAAGTTTTTTTCGGAAATGTTATAGATGTATTAGATAATAATATATCAGAAACATTAGAAATAGATGCAACAGAGACTATAGGTAAGAAAATAATGATTCCTATTATAGATAAATATATTAAAAAAATTGATATAAAAAATAAGAAGATATATCTACAAAAAGAAAATATATCTGAAATGATAGAATTAGGTTACTTATGAAGTTTATAGTATTAACACTTTTTAAAGAAATGTTTGAAAGTTTAAATACAAGCATATTAAAAAGAGGAATAGATAAAAAAGCTATATCTTTAGAACTAATAGATATTAGAGATTTTAGCAAGAATAAGCATAAAAAGGTTGATGATATGCCATATGGAGGAGGGTCTCGGAATGGTTATAAGACCAGATGTTGTATATGATGCATATAATTCTATAGACAAAGAAACTTTAAAAAATTCTAAATTAATATATTTAACACCAAAAGGAAAAGTTTTAACACAAGAAAAAGTTAAAAGTTTAGCAAAAGAAGAAAATATAATACTATTATGTGGTCATTATGAAGGAATAGATCAAAGAGTACTAGATAAATTAAACGTAGAAGAAATATCAGTAGGAGATTATATATTAACAGGTGGAGAAATTCCAGCAATGATAATAATTGATTCTGTTTCTAGAAATATTGAAGGGGTGATTTCTAAAGATTCTTTAAAAGAAGAAAGTTTTTCAGAAGAAACTGGAATGCTAGAATACCCACAATATACAAGACCAGAAATATTTGAACAAATGAGAGTACCAGAAGTATTACTATCTCGGAAATCATCAGAAAATAAAAGAATATAGAGAAAAAGAGTCTTTAAAAATTACTTTAGAAAGAAGACCAGATTTAATAAAAAAGAATAATATAAAGAAGGAGGCCTTAAATGGACAAAATTAAAGCAATAGAACATGAACAAATGAAAAATGTAGTTCCAAAGTTAAAAGTAGGTAATACAGTAAGAGTACATGTAAGGATTACAGAAGGTAACAAATCAAGAATCCAAGTGTTTGAAGGAACAATAATCAAAATACAAAATGGTGGATTAAACCAAACATTTACAGTAAGAAGAATATCTTATGGTGTAGGTGTTGAAAAAACATTCTTAATACATTCACAAAATGTAGAAAAAGTAGAATTAGTAAGAGTAGGTAAAGCAAGAAGAGCAAAACTTACATATTTAAGAGATAGATTAGGTAAAAAAGCTAAGACTAAAGAAGTTATAGGTGCTAGAATAGTTAATGAAGAAATAACTATAAAAGAAGAAAAAGTTTTAGTTCCAGAAACAGCAGAAGAAGAAGAAGTTGAAATAGTAACAGAAGAAGTTGTAGAAGAAGGAGGAGAAGCAAATGAATAAGACATATACTCCAAAAGGAAAAGAAATAGAAAAAAAATGGTATATAATTGATGCTAAAGATAAAGTTTTAGGTAGAGTAGCAACAGAAGCAGCAACATTACTTCGTGGAAAACACAAACCAAACTTTATGTTTAATATAGACACAGGAGACCATGTTATAATCATAAACTGTAAAGATATAGTTTTAACAGGTAAAAAATTAGATCAAAAAATGTATAGAAAACACTCAGGATATGTTGGTGGTTTAAAAGAAAAATCAGCTAAAGAAATAATGGCAAATACACCAGAAAAAGCGATGTATTTAGCAGTAAAAGGAATGTTACCACACACAAAACTAGGTGCAGCACAACTTAAAAAATTAAGAGTATATGCAGATGAAAATCATATGCAAATAGCTCAAAAACCAGAAGTTTGGGAGGTTAAATAATTAAAATGGCAAAACAAGAAAACAAAGTGTTCTTAGGAACAGGAAGAAGAAAAAAATCAATTGCTAGAGTAAGATTAATGGCAGGAACAGGTAAAATAACTGTAAATGGAAAAGATATAACAGAATATTTCGGAACAGAAACATTAATAGTTATAGCAAAACAAGCTTTAGAAGCAGTAAATAAAACAGAAAACTATGATGTAATAGTTAAAGTTATAGGTGGAGGATTCTCAGGACAAGCAGGAGCTATAAGACATGGTATAGCAAGAGCTTTAGTAGAAGCAGATGAAGAAGAATACAGACCAGCATTAAAAGCGGCAGGATACTTAACACGTGATTCTCGTATGAAAGAAAGAAAAAAATACGGTCTTAAAAAAGCTAGAAAAGCTCCACAATTTAGTAAGAGATAAGAAGAATATAATTATATCAATAATTGCAAGAATACCTTTAAAAAGAATAATCTTTTTAAGGGTATTTTTTTGGATATTATACAAGACTATACAAAGATTACAGACAAAAATTTGGAAAAAATCAAACTTGAAAGAAAAAGAAAGGAGGAAGAAAAGAAAAGAAAGAAATTAGAAGAAGAAAGAAAACGGAAGGAATTTGATGAGAAACTCAGAAAAGATGAAGAAAAGAGAAAAAAAGAGAAAAAAAGAACATCAAGAATTCATCAATAAGCTGAAAAAATGGTTTTTTAGATAAAACTTTAATTTAGAATCTATCCTAGGAGTAGTTATATAGTAATTTTTAACTACTCCTTTTTTAGTTATTATACTGTAAGATATACATGGTAAAATTAAAAGTAAATAGTAAATAACGTATTTTTGTTATAATGTTATTGAAAAGTTATTATGTGGACTTGCAAAAATAGAAATAGTATGATAATATATATGCATACATCAAAGGAATACTAAAAATCAAATTAAATTTTTAGGAGGAGAACAATGAAAAAGATGTTTTTAATTTTAATGATGGGGATGAGTCCATTAATTATTGCTGATTCACTTCAAGATGCTGCAATATCTTTATACAGAGGTGAAGTTTCAGAGAAAGCTCTGAAAGATAATTTTTCGAAGAAAGATTATAATGAAATTATTGAGAAATATCGGGATATGAAGTTGCAAAAAGCAAGGAAGGAATATGAAAGTGCAAAAATCAATTCGTTGTTAAAAGCTCGAAATAAAGAGTTACAAGAAGAAGTAAACAATAAGAAAGTAAGACCTAGCATTAAAGAAACAGTTAATAGAGTCTATAAAGGACTCTACGGAGATAATCCGGAAAGAGCTAAGCGACTTCAAGAGTTAGGGTTTAGTAAAAAAGAAATAGAAGAGATTCAGAAAGCCGTCAATAAGATGGTTGAAGAAGATAGAAAAACAAAAGAGTAAAATTAAAAAAAAAGCAGGTATCAAATGATGCCTGTTTTTTGATGCTATATTTCGTTTTCATATAATGTTTCATCATTACTTCTAGAAAAGTTAAATCTAAGGTCTATAAGAAGTTTTATCTTAGTAAAGAATGTTTTAATAAAGTTTTGTGAATATACTTTAGGAAGGTTAAGTATATCTTTTTTAGCTTTAAGTGCAAATGAATAGTTACCATATGCTTCTATTAGTGAAAGTTTGTTATTAAGTTCAATATTCATTTTATCTTTAAATTGTTCAAAAGAATAATCATCTTCAGATATTATTAAATAGTTTTCAAAGTTTGCTATAAGTGTCCTTATATTAACAATATCTTGAATTGTTTCTACTTTTTCAAGTTCATTTGCAAAAGCAGATGTATAGATAATATTTTGAATATCTAAAACAGTTTCCCTAAGCTTATTCTTTAAATTTGTTATATTATTAAGTACAGATATTTTCTTACTTTCTGTTTGTTCATGTGTATGTATATTTGAATATATACTAGAAAGTTTTTCTTGAAGATGTAATATATATGTAAGTTTTTCTTCTATATAGTTAAAATTATCTTCAGATGTTATAGTTTTAAAAGTGTTTTCAAAAAGATCTGTTCCGAAGAAGTGTACTAAAAAATAGTGGATATGTTCCAGTAAAGAAACACATTTGCCTAATTATAGCTGTTTCTAAAGGATAATAATTTGGACTAGGAGTTACAAGTTCAAGTTCATAATATTTAACATTATCTGGTTTTTGCCCTGTCATTATACTTGCTATATATTGTACAGAAGCTTCATTTAATCCGAAGTCCAACTTCTTTTCTGAAAAGTCCGAGAAAATTTAAAAAGTCCCATACGTATAAGATTATTCTCTTCAGTAAGTTCTGTTTGTAAATAATGTAATATTTCGTGTATTACAGAACTATCCATATTATTAACATCAAGCTCATTAGAAAAATATATACTATTTGTTTTGTAATAGTATTTTCCCATAGAAGAGTCATTAAAATCTGCTAGGTACATATTACTTTTACTTAAAGAATTAAATAGCATTTCTTTTGTAATATTAAATTCTGAAACTACAGGATAAATTAAATTAACAGCATGTTTTGAAATGTTGTGTTTATCTTTAGCACTTATTTCAGAAATATTAGTTATACCAGGTATGTTATGGCTTTTCTTTCTGTCCATTATTACTCCTTTCATATATATATATTACTAATATAGCAAAAAGAAATTAATTAATATATGATTATTAAAAAAATATATAAAAAAGTAACACATTGTTAATATTTTAAAATTAAGATTTTTTGTAATAGATATAGTAATATTTATTTAAGTTTAGTATCATTTAAATAATTATATTGTTATTTAAGGAGGAATACTATTTTATGGGACTTTTGAAAAGACGAAATGGAATCACAGTTATAGTTTTAGTAATAACTATAATAATAATGTTAATTTTAGCAGGAATAGCTTTAAATATGGTAATAGATGATAAAGGACTTATTGAAAAATCGAATAAGAGTAATTTTGATTTAGCATTATCAGAAATGTATGAAAGAGGAGATTCAGAACTATCATATTTAAGAATTTCAGATAGGATAAAAAAGAGTCGGAGAAATTAATTCTGAAAGACTATATGAAAGTAAAGGTTTTAAGACATATTATGAGATAAGACAAGATGAATATATTTGGGATAAAGAAAGAAATATGAGACTTGTTAAAAAGTCTGATTTTGATGAATATATTAAGAATAAGATTAAAAGGGAAGATACAGAAGATATTGAAAGTAGTATTCCAAGTGTAAATTCAGTTTCAATAGAAGATGTTAAAATAACAGGAACAGGTATAAAAGGAAGTAGTATAATTGTTGATATTAAAGGAACAAAATATACAGGAATAGTTAATGAAAATGGCGAATATAGTATACAAATTCCGAAACAACAAAGTGGTACAAAGATAAAAGTTGTACAAAAAGAAGAAGGGAAAAAAGAAAGTAATGAGACAATAGTAGAAGTTGGAAAGACTAAATTAGGTAAAATAACAATAAATGAGGTGAAAAATACTGATACAAGAATAACAGGAAAAGCAGAAAAGAATGCAAATATATTACTAGTAATAGCAGGTAGAGAATTTAAAGGAAGAGCAAATAGTAATGGAGATTTTAACATATCTGTAAGTGGAATATCAGATGGTGATGAAATAATAGGAACACAGAGCATGACAGATAGGGTTACAAGTGATGAAACTAGAATAATAGTAGGAGCATCAAAAGGGAATAAGCCTACAATAAACGAGGTTACAAGTGATAGCACTGAAGTAACAGGAAAAGCAGAAAGAAATGCTAAAATAAGAGTGATATTAGAAGATAATACAGAATATGTAGGATTTGCAGATGGAAGCCGGAAATTATAGTGTAAAAATACCTGTTCAAGATATGAATAAGAAAATATGGGTTACACAGACAGCACCAAATAGGGAAGAATCTGAAAGGCAAGAAAAAGTTGTAAAAGGAGTACCAGCACCATCACCAAGTATAAACGATGTGGATACTGATGATACAAAGGTTACAGGAAAAGGAGTAGCAAATTCAAAAGTACATGTAAGAATTCCAGGAAAATTTGAAGGAGATGTAGATGTTAACTCAAATGGAGATTGGGAAGTAAACACAGGACTTTTAAATGGTGGTCAACAAATAATAGTATATCAAGAGATGTCAGGAAAACTAAGAAGTCCAGAAATAAGAAAAAATGTAGTACAGTTACCAGCACTTCGGAGTTCCAAGAATAGATCAGGTTAATTCAGAACAAGATAGACTATGGGGCTGGGCAGATCCAGGAGCAACAGTAGATGTACATGTTCATCGGAATAGTTAGACAAAATGTTATAGCAGATGGGAGTCGGAAGATGGAATATATATATTGGACAAGAAAGAGGAAATGCTAGAATAGAAGTAAGGCAAATGAAGACTGGTAGACCATGGAGTGGTATGGCAGTATCAAATGTAGTACAATTGCCAGCTCTTCGGAAATCCAAGTATTGATCAAATGAATTCAGCACAAGATCACATATATGGATGGGCTGTGCCTAATGCAACAGTAAAAGTACATGCACATCGGAGTGTTTATACGAGATATACAAGCAGATCGGATCTCGGTAGATGGGTAACACATTTAGGATATGAAAGAGGAAACACAATAGTAGAAGCACAACAAAAAATTGTAGGAAGACCATGGTCAGGGTGGTCAAAAATGATTGTACAACAATTACAAATGCCACAACCAACAATAAATTTTATAGACTCATCACATTATTGGGTATCACGGAAGAGGAGAACCAGGAGCAACATTAAAACTGCATGTACACCGGAGTTGTGATAAGAGATATACAAGTAGACCGGAGCAGGAAATTGGTCAACACATATAGGAAGACAAACACCTAATAGAAGAATAGAAGCACAACAATATAAGCATCGGTTGGGCATGGTCAGCTTGGGCAGGAACAAATGTAGAAGAAAGATTTGTAGGACTTAGGTTTAGAATTTCACCACAAGGTAGAATTTATAAAGTTGTTATTAAATCTGGAGGAAACCATTCAACTTCATGGGCACATCCATCAACAAGATTTAATGATAGGAATAAGTGGTTTAATGACTTTTTACCGGTTAGTCCAGGTGTATATTATAATATATGGGTATCAGGAGATATAACAGAAGTACATTTAGAACCAGGACTAAGTGCAGAATATGTTGATTTCTTCAATCCACGGAAGAACAACACCAGTATATGTAAAGGTAAATAATAATGTTGTTCAGGTTTGGAATCCAGTACAATAATATAGTTTATGTATTAAATGTTAAATGATATTTTAAATTTTACTTTAAGAAAGAGGGGATATGAAAATAAATGAAATGGTAAAGAAAAAGACAAACAAAGAAAAGCTTATTGAGATAATTATAAAGGCAAGTATATGTATAATAGCTATTATTTCAACACTATATTACATATTCCCTATATTTTTAAATTATCCTAAAAATGCGTTAGAAGAAGAATTTCAAAAAAAGATATTAGGTATTTCATATAATATGCAGTTTCGGGATATTTTTAATAAGCATGTATATTATTATAATGAGCATAATTATAATTTCATATATACATACAAATATTAAAGAAGGAGATTCTAGAGAAAAGGTTAGAAAGAAAAGAAAACTTGCATTTAATTATCCATATATTATAATTGGAAGTATTTCGTTTATACCAACTATAATTATTATTAGTTGTTGCATATTATTAGGATTAGAAACACCAATTATTTTTAGTATAATGTCTATTGTTCTTTTAGCATCATCACTAATTGCAATAATTGTATATATGATAACAAAAGAATATTTTGAAGATATATTGATAGAGACAGCATATTATGTAGAAAATAATATGGTAGGAAAAAAAGTAAGCCTTCGGAAGAAAGCTTTTAATACAAATGATACCAATAGTTTTAGGATCTATTATGTTAATTGTATCAATATTAAATTTGGTTATAATAGAAGATAAGGGAGCAGTACAACAAAAATTATATTTAGAAATTTTAAAAAAGGAATTTAATGAAAATAGGAAATATAGTTTAGAAGAAGCAACAGAAAAGTTAAGAAAAATAGAAAATGAACATATACAAGATAGAGTAACAAAAATATTTGCATATACAGATAATGTAAGAAATGCAGTATATGGGAGAGAATATTTAAATAATTTTGCAGTAGAATACATAAACCTATTCTATAATTTAGAAAAACAAGATACAGTATATACAGAATATTCTAAAAATAAGCAAATATCTATGATAAGAATAGAAACAGATAAAGGATATGCATTAGTTGGGATAGGATTTAGAGTGTTTTTAAATAATATAACAACAGATATTCGGAATGCTTTTATGTATAATAATTATATATTTATCAATATATATATGGTATATAGGGTATATTATAGAAAAAGATATATCTAAGGTTACAACTGGAATGAAGAGTATATTAAAAGCAAAAAACAGTATTGTTTTAAATAATTTACCAATACTAAGAAATGATGAAATAGGTAGGCTTGTAAGAGAATTCAACTTATTACAAAATAATAATAATAGTCAAATAAGAAGTATAAACAATACTAGAACAAGAATGATAGAACAAGAAAGGCTAGCAACTTTAGGACAGATGATTGGAGGAATAGCACATAATTTAAAAACACCTATTTTCTCAATATCTGGTGCAAATATGGCACTTTCAGAACTTGTAAAAGAACTAAAAAATTCTGTTTTAGATGAAAGAGTGGAAAGAAAAGATTTTAAAGAAATAGCTTTAGACATGGAAAAATGGACAAAAAGAATAGATAATTATTTAGAATATATGTCTGATGTAATAACAGCTGTAAAAGGTCAAACAACTGTATTTTCTGATGATATAAGGGAGAAAATAGTTTTAAAAGATGTATTTAAAAATGTTAGATTTCTTTTAGAACATGAAATTAGAAAAAATAATATAGAATTAGAAATTAAAAATTATGTAGAAAATGATATAAAAATTGAAGGAAATAGTAATATATTAGTACAAGTACTGGCAAATTTAGTACAGAATAGTATAGATAGTTATGAAGATATATCAAAAAATGATGAAAATAGGAAAATAATAATAGAATCAGCATATGATAAAAGTAAAAAAAATATTATTATATATGTAGAAGATTTTGGGAGCGGAATTTCTAGAGATATAGCAGATAGACTATTTAACGAGATGGTAACAACAAAAGGAAAAAGAGGTACAGGACTTCGGATTATATATGTCTAATTTAACATTAAAAGCACAATATAATGGAAGTATAGAAATACTTACAAAAGAAAAAAGAGGAACAATAATGAAGATATGTTTACCACAATAATAAGTGGAACAGAGGAAGGACTTTTATGAGAATAAGAGATAGAGAAGAAAAACTGATTAAAGAAGATGGTAATAATTGGAAAATATTAGTTATAGACGATGAACAAGGAGTTATTGATTCTATTAATGTATATTTAGGAAAAATGGGATATATAATAGAAGGAGAAACAGATCCTTTAAAAGGTATAGAGAAAATAAGAGAAAATGATTATGATATATTGATATTAGACTATATTATGAACCCTATAAATCGGAGATAAGGTTATAGAAGAAATAAGAAAATTTAATAATAATATATATATAATTGTACTTACAGGACATAAAAGTATAGCACCACCAATAGAAACAATAAGAAAGTTAAATATACAAGGATATGTAGAAAAAACTAATAAGTTTGAACAAATATTATTAATGGTAGAATCATCAGTAAAATCTATAAAACAGTTAGAAGAAATAAGAAAGAAAAATAAGGAGATAGAAGATACATATCTAGAAAGTATAGAAACATTAAGGAAAATTGTAGAAGCAAAAGATGAATATACAAGAGGACATTCAGATAGAGTATCAGGATATGCTTGTTTGATAGGAAAAAAGTTTTGCTTAGCACAGCATGATCTAGAAACACTTAGAATAGGTGGACTTCTTCATGATATTGGAAAAGTAGGAATAAAAGATAGTATACTTTTAAAAACAGGAAGATTTACAGATGAAGAATATGAAGAAATGAAAAAACATACTGTTATAGGATATGAGATATTAAAAAAGGCAAGTAGATTTAAAGATATATTAAATATTGTAAGATCACATCATGAGAGAATAGATCGGAAAAGGATATCCAGATGGACTTAAAGGTGACCAGATAGAAGATTTAGTAAAAATAGTTACTGTTGCAGATTCATTTGATGCAATAACATCAAAACGTGTATATAGGGATGCTAAGACTATTGAAGAAGGATTAGATGAATTAAAGAAAAATATACGGATTACAGTTTGATAAGAGGTTTGTAGATATACTTATATGGTGTTATAATAATCAAAGAGAAGAATTTTTGGAAATATATAATATACAAAGAAAGGGATAAAAAAGTATTAAATTCAAATTAATAACTTAAGTATAGTAAATGTTTAAATAGAAAAAAATATTAATTTGTGATATACATATATATATATGGAAAAGGTAGAAAAAGAGATAGAAGAGATAGGAAATAATAACGAAAATAGTAAAAAACGGAGAAGAGAAGAATTTTGGAAATAAGTTTGCAAAAAATGTGTTAATGTTAATAATTGCACAAATTTTAGTAAAAGCTTTAGGACTTATATACAGGGTTGTAATTGTAAATGTAAAAGGGTTTCGGAAATGTAGGAAATCGGACATTATGCTTCAGGATATGAGGTATATGCACTTATGCTTACACTATCAAGTATAGGAATACCTTCTGTAATATCAAAACTTGTATCTGAAAGAATAGCAATAGGTGATAAAAAAGCGGCACAGAGAATATTTAAAGTAGCACTCACATTCTTTACAGGTCTTCGGACTTATACTAAGTATATTACTATATGTATTTTCAGAATGGATTGCAATACATGTACTTGATGTAAAAGATACTGCATTAGTACTTAAAGTATTAGCACCAGCAATAGTATTTGTTTCGGCATCATCTGTTATAAGAGGGTATTTTGGTGGCCTTCGGAGATATGAAGTCTACAAGTGTTTCACAAACATTAGAACAACTTTTAAATTGTATATTAACAATAACACTTGTATATATGGCAGCACGGTAGTGAGCCACATGTTATGGCAGCAGCACGGAAATGTAGCAACAACAATATCTGTAATCCTATCGTTTATATATATGTATGTATATTATAAGAAACATAAACTTGTAATATATAGAAGAGAAAAATCAAGAGAAGATAAAAAGCCAACAGGATATATTATTAAAACAATATTAAAATTATCTGTGCCTGTAACAATAGGTTCTTTAGTATCTATAGTACATACAATGATAGATACAATAACAGTAACAAATGGTATACAAAAAGCATATATGCATATATATACAGCTAAAGATGTTTTGGAAAGTAAGGCAACAGAAATGAAAGGTATACTTTCAAAAGTATCTACAATAGTAGGACTCCCACAATCAATAACTATAGCAATAGCAATAGCAATAGTTCCAGTTGTATCTGTACTTGTAGCAAGAGGTGAAAGACAAAAGGCAAAAGAAAGAATAGAAAGAGCAATAAACTTATCTGTAATTATAATAATGCCTGCAATTGTAGGATTATTTGTATTATCAGAACCACTTCTTAAACTTATGTATCCAAAAGCATCAGAAGGTGGAGTTTTAATGCAAATATTATGTGTTGCAACAGTATTTATGTGTTTAAGTCATACAATACGGAAGTGGACTTCAAGGTATCCGGTGATGTTATAACACCATCTATAGGGGTATTTGTAGGAGCTGTTATAAAAACGGTTATAAACTCAGTATTAATACCAATATATAATATAAATATATATGGTGCTGCAATCTCATCTGTTATATGTCAGGTTATAATGTTCTTAATTGTATATATAACATTATATAAGAAGATTGGGGCTAAGATTGATCTTAAGAAAAATCGGAAGAACTTTCTTAGCATCTATAGCAATGGGAATTATAGCATATGGAGCATATTATTTAACTATACCATATTTAAGAAATTCAGCATCAGTAATTTTAGCAATAATAGCAGGAATAATTTCATATACATTGTTTGTAATAATGTTTAATGTAATAACAGAAGAAGAATTAAAAGAACTTCCTAAAGGTGAAAAATTATTACCTATATTTGTAAAAGCTAAGAATATAAGAAATAAGGTATTTGGTATTAAAGTAAGTAAATAAATAGAAAGGAAGGCTTATGGAAGAAAATAATAATAAAAATAATGTAAAAGTTGAATGGGATTTAAGTCAAATATATAACAATATAGATGAACTTAAAAAAGATATAGAAAAAGAATTAATTTTAACAGAAAAAATGACAACTTTTAAAGGAAAACTTAATAATAAGAAAGATATATTTGAGTTTTTTAAAATAGATGAAGAAGCAGAGTTAATATCTGCAAAAACAACAGCATATATGGCACTTAGACTTCAGAAAAATATGAAAGATTTAGAAATACTAAAATTAGATTCAGAAATAGAACCTAAATTTAAAAAACTTTCTAAACAGTTAATATTTGTACAAGACGAACTTCTTGCAAATGATAAAGAACTTTTAGATGATATATTAAAAGATCCAGAATTTGAAAGATTTAATAGTAATTTAAGATATCAATTTGCATTAAAAGGTCATATATTAACACAAGAACAAAAACTACTTATGAATCATATTGGAAGTGCAATGAATTTTTCAAATATATATGACCTTATAGAAAATGAAATAAAATTTGAAAAAGCAGAAGATGAGAATCGGAAATCTTCATGAAGTAACACATTCTAAATATGTACCTTTAATGGAAAGTAAGGATAGAACACTTAGAAAAAATGCATTTAATTCAATGTATAATAATTACCAAAATTCAGAACAAAGTACAACAGAAATATATCTATCAGAAGTAAAAATTGAAAATGAATTATCTAAATTATTAAACTATGATTCACTTTTAGATAGAAGTACAAGAGCAGATGAATCAAGTATAAGAGTATATGATGCATTAATATCATCAGTAAATAAAAATATGAAAATATATCATAAATATCATGATTTAAGAAAAAAAGTATTAGGACTTCGGAGATGATTATACATCATATGACCTATATGTAAATATGATAGAAACAGTAGATAACAAGAAATATACTATAGAAGAGGCAAGAGATATTATATTAGAAAACTTAAGTATATTACGGTGAAGAATATATATCTGTACTAAAAAAAGCATTTTCTGAAGGATGGCTTGATGTATATGAAAAAGAAAATAAGGGTACAGGTGCATTTAGTTATGGTGTATATGGTGTACATCCATACATATTATTAAATTATGAAGGAAGATTTGATGATATTTCAACAGTAGCACATGAACTACGGACATACAATGCATTCATATTATTCAAATAAGTCACAAAGTGTAAATAATAGTAATTATACAATAATGGTTGCAGAAGTAGCATCAACAGTAAACGAAATAATACTTGCAGAAAATATATTAAAAAAAGAAAAAGATATAGAAAAAAGAAAAAATATAATCTCAGAACTTATAGGAACAATAACATCAACACTTGTAAGACAATCAATGTTTGCAGAATTTGAAAAGAAAATACATGATAGAATATTTAAGGAAATTCCAACAGTATATACAGATGTTACAAATGAATATGAGGAAGTATTAAAGAAATATTTTGCAAATATAACAATAGATGAAAAACATAAGTATGAATGGCTTAGAATTCCACATTTCTACAGACCATATTATGTGTATAAATATGCAACAGGTATATCATCTGCAATATATATAGCAAGAAATATATTAAATAACAAAGAAGGGTATTTAGAAAAATATCTTGAAATGTTAAAAATAGGTGCAAAAGTACGGAAGTATAGATGTACTTAAAATTGCAGAAGTAGACTTAGAAGATGAAAAAACATATGATGAAGCATTCAAATATTTAGAAGAAAAAATATTTGAATTAGAAGAATTATTAATAAAATAATCGAAGAAAAAACTAAAAAAAATAAAAAAACATTGCAAAAATAAAAATAAATAGTTATTATATAAGTATAGAATAAATAAGAAAGGAATATATAAAATGAAAGATTATTATATAGAAAAAGTACATGCAAGAGAAATATTAGACTCAAGAGGAAATCCAACAGTTATGGTAGAAGCACATATAAATGGATGTAAAGGAGTTGCAAAAGTTCCATCAGGAGCATCAACAGGACAATTTGAAGCTGTTGAATTAAGAGATGGAGACAAATCAAGATATTTAGGAAAAGGTGTAGAAAAAGCAGTTGCTAATGTTAATGAAGATATTAATGACAATATTACATCAGAATCAGAAGAAGGAATGGTAATATTATACAACTCATTAATGGAAATAGATAATGATCTAATCGAATTAGACGGAACAAAAAATAAAGGTAAATTAGGAGCAAATGCTATACTTGGAACATCTATAGCTTGTGCACAAGCTATGGCACAATCAAATGACCAAGAATTATTCCAATTCTTAGGTGGTGAATATGCAGATACATTACCAGTACCTATGATGAATGTTTTAAATGGTGGAGCACATGCTTCAAACAATATGGACATTCAAGAATTTATGATAATGCCAGTAGGGGCACCAACATTTAAAGAATGTGTTAGATGGTGTGCAGAAGTATATCATACATTAGGAAAAATCTTAAAAGAAAAAGGAATGACAATTGCAGTAGGTGATGAAGGTGGATTTGCACCAGACTTATCAAGCGATGAAGAAGCATTTGACCTATTATCAGAAGCAATAACAAGAGCTGGATACAAAGTAGGAGAAGATTTTGTATTTGCAATAGATGCAGCAGCAAGTGAATGGAAAGGTGAAAATGGAACATATCATTTACCAAAAGCAAATAAAACTTTAACAAGAGATGAAGTAATATCACACTGGGAAAACCTAGTTAACAAATATCCAATCATGTCAATTGAAGATGGACTTGATGAAGAAGACTGGGAAGGATGGAAAGAATTACAAAAACGTTTAGGAGACAGAATTCAATTAGTAGGTGATGATCTTCTTGTTACAAATGTTGAAAGATTAGAAAAAGCGATAGAAGAAGATGCATGTAATTCAATTCTTATTAAATTAAATCAAATAGGTACAGTTACAGAAACAATGGATGCAATAAAACTTGCTAAAACATATGGTTATACAACAGTAGCATCACATCGTTCAGGAGAAACAGATGATGTTACAATAGCAGATTTAGCAGTAGCATTAAATACAAGACAAATTAAGACAGGAGCACCTGCAAGAACAGATAGAGTTGCTAAATATAACAGATTACTAGAAATAGAAGAAATGTTAGGAGCAAAAGCTAAATATGCAGGATGGGGATGTTTTAGCTAAAAAATAATGATATATTATTGAATAAATATTTTATAGTTAAAGAAGTTAGTAATTAAAATACTAGCTTCTTTTTTGTTGAATATTAAGTTATATGCTTTTTTTGTAATAGATATAGAAAAACTTTAGAAGTATATATATAATTTAATTGTAAATATCATAATTAATTTTAATAAGGAGAAAATTAATGAAAAGACTAGTTAAACTATGTATAACAATTATATTAATATTATCAATTATTATAACATATGGTGGTAGGATTATAGTTAAGGCTGCAGAGTCAGACTTAACCCTTACTCCAAAGCCAGAAACAAATAATATACACCTTAAATGGACAGGACCACAAAATAGTTCATATAAGGTATATCAAAAAAAGCCAGGAGCTACACAATTTGAAACAATAGGGCTTACTGATTTTAGTAATAATGCAACAGATGAAGAGGTTAAGGTACTTAATATATATCCGACAAGGGAATCTATAGTTCCAGAAGTATTAACAACAGAACAGCCGATGGTTATACCAAATATATCTGTAACATATAAAGATCGGAAGTAGTGAAACAATACCTAAAACGGCAATTTTAAAAGCATGGATGGAAGGGCGGAACAGTTACAGAAGGATCAACTGTAACAAATTTTGAAGCATATGGTAAAAATCCTAGTACAGGTAGACAAATAATTAAAGTTAAACATGTATCTATTAGAGAATTTGAAGAAAATCCTAATATGATATGGGAGTATGATGTTATGATGCATGGTACATGGGATGCAAATGAGTGGAATGCAATAAATAATAATGCAGTAAATGTAATAGGAAGATATATAGATGCGGGTAAAGGTGTTCTAATAGGTCATGACACAGTTCGGATTTAAGATGGGTAAAACATATGGGATAGGGAAACTTACAGATAAATTTAATATAATCTTAGGAAGATGGCCTGGTATGAATGATCCATCTGGTACAGAAGTAACTAATAACAAAGCATGGGCATATGGTTCAACAAAAGTGAAAATAACTAAAAAAGGATTTTTGACACAATTTCCATGGAATTTAGGACCTGTTCGGAACAGTATTAAATATCCCATATACACATACTACGTCAAATGCAACCAAAGGTAATGTATGGATGGAATTTGTGGAAGGTGCATATTGGGATGATCCTCATAATAATAACTTTATGGATGAAAATGAAACAAGAAACTTTATCCCAAGTGATGCAAATCATAAGTACTATTTAACAACATGGAATAATACAGCAATGATCCAAACAGGACATAGTGGTGGACAGTCTACAGAAGACGAAAGAAAAGTACTTGCAAATACATTATTCTATTTAAAACAATTAACAAAAAAGACAGAAATTTTAGATAATTCAGCAAGAGATATAGCAGATCCTAATAAACCAGAAAATATAGTGTATAAGATAGATGAACAAGGAAATGATATAATAGAATTTAGAAAACCAGAAGATAATCGGAAGTACATATGAATACTATGTAAAAGGATTAGATGGTGATAGAGAGTTTACAAGTGATACAAAAAGTGCAACAATAACAACAGGAGTTAAGAAGTATAGGTATAGTGTAAATGATATTGATTCAAATAATATTGATAAGACGGCAGATGGATTATGGACAGAAGTAAATTCAACAGAAGATATAGAAAAGATTAAATTAAATTCTTCTGGAAGATATCTACATATATATAGTATAGATGGAGTAGGTAATGAATCAGATATAACAAAAATAGAATTAATACCACAAACACAAAATATAGATGTGACAAAAGAAGTAGTAAACCCTAAGAATGAGTATAAGATAGGGGATATAGTAACATATAGTATAAAATTTAAGATAAGAGAAAATGAAAATAATAAAGCTTCTGTACATGAGGTAAGTGTAGAAGATATCTTTGAAGAAGGCCTATTTGAATACTTATCAGGTACTTTATGGAAAAATGATAGTAATTTATCTGTAATAAAAGAACAAGGTAAATTAAAAATATCATTAAGTGGAATGTTAAATTATGGATCAATAAAGGAAATACGTTATGGAATGAAAATAACAAATAATGCTAATGGTAAATCATTAAATAATACTGTTAATATAGCTGGGATATCTACAAAAAACAATAATGTTGTAGGATCAACAGCAAATAAGAATATAATAGTAAATGATCCAAAGATAGATATACAAAAAAGTGTAGATAAGTTAGAGTATAAGGTGGGAGATGAAGTAATATACAAAGTTAAGATAAAAAGCTTGGTACCAGGTACTACAATAACTAATGTAAATATAAAAGAGGTGATACCAAAAGGCTTAGACTTAAAAGAAGATTCAGGTAAGATAAGTATTAATGGTACAGAAATAGCAAATGGTCTTGTTAAAACAGTAGAAGATGGTAAAACAAGTGTGTCTGCAGGTATTACTACAATAAACCGGAAATGATGAAATAATACTTACATATAAGTATGTGGTAAAAGATGATTTTGATACAGTAACTCCTAAACTTACAACAAAAGTGGTAGGAGATAATATACAGCCAAAAGAGATACAAAGTGATATATATATAAACAGTCCAAAATTAAAGATAGATAAAACATTTGAAAGTAACTATAAGGGTGAAGAAGAAAGACTTAAATATAATCTTGATATGACAAATGAAAGAAAAGATAGTATAGCTAAAAAAGTAACTCTTGTAGAAAAAACTACAAATGGAAGACTTGATAAAGATAGTATAAGAGTAAAAGATAATCAAGGTAATGATATTCCTAAAGATAATTATGATATAGTAGAAGAAAATGGTAAGATAGAACTTAAATTTAAAGATGATATATATATTTTAGGTAAAAATAGTAATAAGACTGATGTATTGAATAAGAATAATATACCACTAAGTAGTAATAAGGTATATTCTAAGATAGAAATTACATATGATGTTGTAAAAGAAAAAGGTAAAGATACTGTAAGTACAAGTATAGTAAATAGTAATGATAATACTATTGATGAAAATGGTAATGATAATAGTGGTATTTGTGCTAAGGTTGTTACAAAAGTATTATCTGTAGAAGGAAGAGCAGTAGAAGAAGAAGAGTTTAAAAAGAAAACAAAACTGGATATATCTAAAGATTCTTTAAAACAAAATGTAAAAGATGGAGACACTAATATATATACATTAAATATATTAAATGTTGGAGATAATCCTGCAAGAATAGTTAAAATAGAAGAAACAATAGATGGAAATGCTAAGATAAAGAAAGATACTGTTAGAATATTAAATTCTAAAGGTGAAGATGTAACAAATAATACAAATGTTGTACTAAAAAAAGATATAACAGAAGGTAAGATAACAGCTATTATAGATAAGATAGATAAAGATGAAAAGTATAAGATTATATATGATGTAATATATAATGAATCTAAAACTGAAAATACTGTTAAAACAATATCTAAGGTAAAAGGATTAAATACAGAGGAAAAACAAAAAGAAGATATAACAAATGTAAATGGTAGTATAAAAGATACTAAGATAGAAATATCTAAAGAGTCTACTAAAAAAGAAGTAAAAGCAGGAGATATAAATACATATAATGTAATAGTTAAAAATATAGGATCATATGATGCGAGAGAGGTTGTAGTAGAAGATACATTATACCGGAAATGCTAAATATGTTAAAGATACATTAAAAGTGTTAGATAATGATAATAATATATTAGATAGTAGTAAGTATAATGTAGAATGGATAGATAAGAAAAATGATAGTAGTGAAAATAGGTTTAAGATAACTATTCCATTAATAGAAAAAGAAAAGAAAATATCAGTAACATATAATGTAATATATGATGATCAAGAAGAAACTCAAGAAGTAAGAAATATTATAAGGGCAAAAGGAACAAATACAAATAATGCAGAACCTAAAGATAAAGATGGGGTAAAAGTAATATCTAAAGGAGTTATTAAAGATACAGAACTTGAGATAACAAAATCTGCAGAAAAACAAGAAATAACAGCAGGAAGTAGGAATAAGTATACTATAACTATTAAAAATATTGGGGATTATAAGGCGAGAGATGTAATATGTGAAGATATAGTAAGTGGTAATGCTAAATATCTTAAAGATACAATAAGTTATGATAAAAATTATGACTTAAAAGTAGAATGGGATGGTAAAAGTCCAAAAGTAATAATACCTATTCTTAAAAGTAAAGAAGAATATATGTTAACATATTATATGGAATATCTAGATAGTGAACAAGATTATGACGTTACAAATGTTGTTAAGATAAAAGGATATAATATAAAAGAAAAAGAAGCAAAAGAAAAAGTATTAGTAAAAGGTGTAATAAAAGAAACTACTTTAGATATAACTAAAACATCAGAAAAGAAAGAAACAAAAGATGGAGATACTAATACATATACTATTAATATAACAAACACTGGAGACTATACTGCAAGAGATCTGCATTTAGAAGAAAAGTTAGAAGGAAAAGTAAGTATAGTAAAAACAAGTGTTAAGGTAATAAACAGTAAGGGAGAAGATATAACTAAAACATTAAAAAAAGAAGATTTAGTTGTAACAGATAACAGTATAATAGTAAATATACCAAATATCTCTAGTAAGGAAAAATACAAAGTTGTATATGATGTTAAATTTGATGAAACAGAAAAAGATACAGTAGTAGTAGGTAACACAAAGATAAAAGGAAGTAATACAAAAGAAGAGACAATAACAAGTAACTATAATGTAAAAGGTACAGTAAAAGAAACAAGCTTAGAAATAGAAAAAACAGTAGATAAAAGTATAGTAGAAGCAGGAGATAAGAATAAGTATAAGGTAAGATTAAAAAATATAGGATTATATGATGCAAGAGATATAATAATAGAAGATATATTAAAAGGAGATGCTAAATATATAGTAGAAAGTATAGTTTTGAGTGATAAAGATATACAAATAGAACATGAAGGAAATGCTAAATTTAAAATACCAATACTAGAAAAAGGAAAAGAGATAATAGTAACATATGAAGTAGAATATGCAAGTAGTAAAAAAGATAGTATGGTAACAAATATTGTAGAAGTAAAAGGAAGTAATACAAAGAAGGAAATAACAAGTGTAAAGGTAGAGGTAATAGGAGTAAAAGAAAATATAATAGAAAAAGAGATACTGCCAAAGATATTACCAAAAGCAGGGAAAAGAGAAAGAAGACAGATAGCAATATATGTAATAATAGTATTTGTATTAATAGTACCAGCTATAATATTTAGAAGAGAATATATTGAGGCAAAGAAAAGACAAAGACGTAAAAGAAGATAGAAAAAAGAAGTGAGATTTTAAATTTCACTTCTTTTTAAATTATTTCTTTTTATTAGATATTTCTTTATTTAATTTTATATATTTAAATAATGTAATTCCACCTAATATAATCGCTCCAGCAAGTGCAAAATATATTGCATAATCAATCCCAGATCTTGGTATTGTATTTGGTTTTCTAGTAATATTTCCAGGTTTATTTGGAGTATTAGGATTTTTTGATAAATCTACATTTTTAGGAGTCTCTGGAGTCTTAGGAGTTGGATTTTTTGATAAATCAACTTCTTTAGGAGTCTCTGGAGTTTTAGGAGTTTCTCCTTTTGGTGTATAATATCCTGCTTTAACAAGAGGATCTTGTTCATTATCATCACTTGTAATATTACCAGAATTATTATTGTTATTATTATTACCTTGGTTGTTATTATTATTATTGTTATTATTACCTTGGTTATTATTATTATTTTGATTATTATTGTTGTTATTACCCGGATTATTGTTATTATCACCGTGATTGTTGTTATTATTATTGTTATTGCCTTGGTTATTATTGTTACCAGGGTTGTTGTTATTGTTGTTACCTTGGTTATTATTATTGTTATTGTCATTACTTTCATCAGCATTATCCCTTACAGGATTTAAATTTGTTGCTGATATTTGATTATCTTTTTTAACATCTATATTTATTTTATAAAGGTCTTTACCTTCTGATGTTATAGAAAGTATTGTATTACCTTCTGCTTTACCAGTTATTTTAGCAAGTCTAGTTTGTTTATTTATTTCTAAATCAGCTACAGCTGAATTGTTATATTTGAATGTTAAATGTTTAAATTTGTAATCTTTATGTACATATTTATATGGATTTATTGTATAACTACCACTAATATTTAATTTTATTGTTGGCATATCTGGTGTAGCTTCATTGTCTACATTATTATTACCATTATTATTGTTATTATTATCAGGTTTTTGACTTGCAGCATTATCCTTAACAGGATTTAAATTATTGGTACTTGGTGTTGTATTTTTGCTATTAACATATATGTCCATTTCATAAAGTTTAGTACCACCACTTGATATAGTAGCTGTTGTTAATCCATTGCCAGTACCTGTAAATGTTATTACATCATTGTTGTTACTATCTTTGTTTTTTGACATTGTAGCAACAGATGTATTTTTTATATTAAAATCTAATTTTTTATTAGAATATTCTTTATTTACATATTCATATGGGTTTATTGTATATCTACCTCCAACATTAAGATTTATTGTTGGTCTATTTGGATCAGGTTTTACTTCAGTATCACCATTATTATTGTTGTTACCTTGGTTATTGTTATTACCAGGTTTATTATTGTTGTTGTCACCTGGATTATTGTTGTTACCAGGGTTATTGTTATTGTTGTCTCCTTGGTTATTATTATTGCCTGGATTATTATTATTGTTATTACCAGGGTTATTATTTCCGAGGATTAGTATTGTCATTATTGTTGTTATTATTTGTTTGTGAATCTATATTATCTTTAATAGGTTCTAATCTTAATCCTTCAGGTGTATATTTGTTATTAACTTTAACTTCAATTCTATATAATTCTTTATTTTCACTTGAGAAAGTTATTACAGAAGACCCTTGTGCAAGTCCTGTTATTTTCATTTCTTTAGTTTCTTTATTAAATTTCATTGATGCTGAATTGTTTCCTTCAATGTGAAAACTAATTTTTTTTCCTAAATAATCTTTGTGTATATATTTATATGGTTTTATTGTATATTCACCACCAACATTTAATTTTATAGTTGGGACATTATTATTTATATTTTCACCATTATCATCAGAATTTTCAGCTGCATTATTTGGTATTGGGTTTAAATTTATAAGTTCAATACTATTTTTTTCATTAACATCAACTTCTATATCATAAAGTTTCTTACCTTCAGAAGATATAGAAAGTGTTGCAGTACCATTACTTAAACCAGTTATAAGTAATGATTTATTATTATTTGATTGTATTTTAGCAACATTTGTATTAGATATTTCAAAATTAAGTACTTTACCTTTATAGCTTTTATCAACATAGTAATATGGATTTAAATCATATACACCATTTAATGTTAATTTTAATATGTGTTTTCCGAGTAGGATCTGTACTTGGATTTGTATTTTCATTTGCATTACCGAGGTATAGGATTTAGATTAGTTGCTTCATTTTTATTATTTGCATTTACATTTACATTAATAGTATATACAACTTTTCCTTGTATAGATATTGTAAATACAGAGTTACCAGCTGCTTTACCTATAAAATTAACTTCACTAGTATCCTTATTAACTGTAATTCCTGTATTTTGCGAATTTGTTATATTAAAATCAAGTTGTGTATTATTACCAACATCAGTTTTTTTAACATAATCATATGGATTTATTTTATATGTACCATTTATATTTAATTTAATTGTTGGTGTATTATCTTCTGCAAATGTTTGTACTGGAAACATTAGAGTCATAGATAATATCATCAATGTTAATATTGTTAATACTTTTTGTATTAAAATATTTTTAGAAATTTTTAATCTATTGTTTTTCATAATTTTTTTCTCCTTTTCAACTTCTAAACATATGTATATATTATAACATGAAAGTTTAAAAAGTTAAATAGGTAAACTTAATTATGTATACTTTTTTAAAAAATAAACTTGACTTTTTAGTTTGATATGGTAATATATTAATGATAAATTTGATTTATACAAAGATAATGTTACAAAAAAAACATATTTTTTGTTAAAAAAATGTAATATAACAAAGAAAGAAGGAGAATATTATTAAGCAAAAGATTAAATATTATACCAGTAATGCCTTTAAATTTATATTTGTAATAATCTTAATTACAGCCATGTTTATAGGATTTATGGCATGGAAATTTAAATTTGTATATATGGTAGAAATGGGTGGAGTAGAATTAGGTCTTGTTAATGATAAAGATAAGTTTGAGAAAGATGTTAAAGATACTTTAGAGAACTTAGAAGAACCAGTAGTTTCAGCAAAACTTCAAGAAAATCCTAAGTATTCATTAAGGCTTGTTGATAAAGATGATATTGATGTTGATGATAATTATGTTTTTGCCAAAGTTGAAGAAAAAATAGAAAAAACATATAGGTATTATAATATTAAAGAAGATGATAAGCTTCTTGCAAAAGTTTCAACCAAGGAAGAAAGAGATAACTTATTAAAAGAGTTGGAAGAAGGAAAACAAGTTAAAGACCTTAAGGTTGAAGAAGAAGAAACAAAAGAATACTATATTATATCATATGATGAGGCAAAACAACTTGCATCTACAAATGTTGATAATATTGAAAATGAAAAGAGGAGTAAGCTTGCGAAAGAGAAAATAGAAAAAAGAAATACTAATATTGTTAAAAATATTAGAAAAGGGGGTACTGTTTCAGCATCTTCTAGCTCAAATGCAAGTGCAATGTTAGGAAGTTTAAGTTTTAGAAGACCACTTAATAGTTCACGTGTAAGTGCAGGATATTTAGGGTATCCAGGACATCGTGGGATAGATTTTCCATCACCACAAGGTACACCTGTTATGGCAGCAGAGTCTGGAACAGTTACAACAGTAATGTATAGTAATAAGAGTTATGGGAACAGAGTAATAATAGACCATGGTAATGGTATATCAACACTTTATGGTCATAATTCGACAATAGGTGTATCATTAGGACAGAAAGTGTCTAAAGGACAAACAATAGCAGGAGTAGGATCTACTGGTAATTCAACAGGTAACCATGTTCATTTTGAGATAAGAATAAATGGTAAACCTATAAATCCTACAAGTTATGTAATGTAATATAATAAGTTAAAAAGATAGAAAAAGATAGAATGTAATAAGTATTCTATCTTTTTAAATTTGTTACAAAAAAGCAATAAAAAATTGCAAAAGTATTTCTGTTATGTAATAATTACAATAGAATTACATGTATTAATAAATTGGAGAGAATATGATTGAATTTAGAAATGTATCAAAAGTATATGATAAAAGGACTGCTACAATACAAAATGCAACATTTACAATACATAATGGTGATTTTGTATTTTTAGTAGGATCATCAGGGAGTGGTAAATCTACTATTATAAAAATGATATTAAAAGAAAAAGATCCAACAACAGGAAAAATATATATAAATGGTACAGATACAACAAAGCTTAAAAGAAAACAAATACCTTATTTAAGAAGAAGTATGGGAGTTGTTTTTCAAGACTTTAGACTTATAGCTGAAAAAACAGTATATGATAATGTTGCATTTGCAATGTATATGATAGGAGCAAGTAAAAAACATATAAAAAGACAAGTACCTATGGTTCTTGCACTTGTTGGTATTGCTGATAAGGCAGATAAAAAGCCAGAAGAATTATCAGGAGGGGAACAACAAAGGGTTGCAATAGCAAGAGCACTTGTTAATAATCCATCAATGATAATAGCAGATGAGCCTACAGGTAATTTAGATCCACAAACAGCTTGGGATATTATGGCACTTTTTAAAGAAATAAATAGAAGAGGTACAACTGTTGTAATGGCGACACATGCAGAAGATATTGTGAATAGTATGAATGAAAGAGTTATAGAAATTGATAAAGGTACAATCATAAGAGATGATGAAAAAGGTGGATATAGAAGTGAAATTTAGTGTAATAGGATATTATTTAAAAGAAGGATTTAAAAATTTATTTAAAAACAAAAAATCAACATTTGCATCATTTGTAACAATGGTTTCAACACTTTTTGTATTTGGTATTTTCATACTTATAACTGTAAATACACAAGATATAATTAAAAAACTTGAATATGATCAAGGTATGCAAGTGTTTATAAACTCAGATGTGACAAAAGATGATATGGAGAAACTTCGGAAAAGAAATAACAGCAATAGAAGGTGTTAGTACGGCAACATTTAAAAGTAATCAAGAAGCATTAGATGATCTTAAAAAAATGTTTAAGGAAAATCCATCTGTAATTGAAGGCTTTTCAGATAATCCAGAATTTTTACCAAATTCATATATAGTTAAAGTAAAAAATTTAGAAAAATTAAATTCAATTGAAAGTGAGATAGAAAAACTTGCAAATGTTCAGAAAATAAGAAATCAGCAAAGTATAATATCTGCTATAGTTACAGCATCAAGGGTTATAAATACATTTACAGGGGTTATAACAGTTATACTTGTTATTGTTTCAATACTTATAATCTCAAATACTATTAAATTAACAGTTTTTGCAAGAAGAAAAGAAATATCTATAATGAAATATGTAGGAGCTACAAATAGTTTTGTTGAAGGCCCTTTTGTTATAGAAGGTATGCTTATAGGTATATTTTCTACAATAATAGTAATAATAATTTTAGCAATATGTTATAGTGCATTATCTGTAGGAGTTGCAAAGGCAATTGCAGATACAACAGTACAATATGGAGAACAACAGGCAACAGCATTTACTTTAGTGAATTTTGTTACAGTACTTCCACAAATAGCAGGAATATTTTTAGTACTTTCAATGGGACTTCGGAATAATAGGAAGTACAATATCTATGAGGAAATATTTGGAGGTATAGATATGAAGAAAAATAAAGAAATAACAGAATATCTACTCAAGTTTTTTGCGATAATTTTATCTTGTATATTATTACTTACATTAACAGTAGTATATGCAACAACAGATTTAAATAAGCAAAAAAAAGAAGTAGAACAAAAAATTAAAGAGCAAGAAAATACAAAACAGGTGTTACATGCACAAGCAAATAATTTAAGTAATGAAATATCTAAAATAAATAATGAACTTACAGAAAAGCAAGATAAACTTAATAATATAAATATTCAGATAGATAATTTAGAAACTGAAATAAAAAATACAGAAAAACTTATAGAAGAAAAAAAGAAAAAACATGAGATAGCTACAGAAACATTTAAAAAGCGTTTAAAATCAATATATATGAATGGTGATATGCAATATTTAGAAATATTATTATCATCAGTAAATGTTACAGATTTTCTTTCAAATTATAATATGTTAAGAGAAATAACAAGACTTGATAAAGAGCTTGTTACAGAACTTACAGATGAAAAGAAAAAAATAACTATATATAATGAAGAATTAGAAACTAAGAAAAAACTTATAGCAGAAAAAAGAACAGAACAAGAGAAAGCTAAAAAAGAAACAGAAAGTGTTAAAAATAGAAGAGAAGAAGCACTAAAAAAAGTAAGTGATGAAGAAAAGAAGACATTAGAAAACATAGATGCTTTAAAAGCAGAACAAGCAAAAGTGGAAAGAGAAATAGCAGCAGAAATTTTAAGGGCTAGAAGAGAACAAGAAGCAAGAATTGCAGCAATGAGAAAAAGACAAGAACAACAAAGAGCATCTTCAGGAAAAAGCTCAGGAAAAACATCAGGTTCTGGGTCTGGATCATCAAGTTCAAACTATAATCCATCAAATGCCAAATTTCAATGGCCACTTCCAGGATATAGTATAACAACAGAATATATGGGATATCCAGGACATACCGGGGCAGATCTTTCAACACATGGAGGAAATCCAGGAATACAAGCAATAGCAGATGGTATTGTCCTTATATCTGAAGACTTAAGAGGAAATCAAAGCCGGAGGATATAGGAGTTTTGGTAGATATATAGTAATATATCACCCAGCAGAAGATGTATATTCACTATATGCACATATGAGTGAAAGATATGCAACTAAAGGACAAGAAGTAAAAAGAGGACAGATTATAGGTAGAGTTGGTTCAACAGGTAATTCAACAGGTAACCATCTTCACTTAGAAATACATCCAGGAAGTTATAGAAATCCAGTAAATCCAAGAAGATATTTTTAAAGATATATATTTTAATATAGTTAATAACACAAAAGAAAAAATAAAGTAAAATTAGGTAATAAAAAATGAAAAAAAGAAGTACAGAAAGAGAAAATATGAATAATTTAAAGTTACTAAAACAAAGAAATGATTATAATTATAATAAAAAAGGTATAACTTTAATTAATATAGTTGTACTTCTTTTTTGCATTATAATAATATATAGTATTAATACAGCTAATAATATATCTAAAAATATATTAAATATAGGGAGTATAAAAAATATTGTAAATACAAATGAACAACAAAATACTAGTAGTAATAATACAAATATAAATAATAATAATAATACAGATGAGCTTATTTCTAAAAGACAAATTTTAGAAGAGAAAATAAAAAAAGAAATAACAGAAAAAATGAATATTTCACAAGATATAAATACAACTTTTACAGAAGTTGTATCACTTCAAAATAAGATAGCAGAAAATGATTTAGAAATATCTAAACTAGATATTGAAGTTAAAGAATTAGAAGAGAAAATACGACCTTTAAAACAAGAAGAACTAAGACTTAAGGATATTAAGAATAAGCAAGAAACACTTGCTAAGACTAGACTTAAATATATGTATATGAATGGACAATTTAAAACATTAGAAGTAATTTTAAAATCAAAAAATTTGCTTGAAATGTTTTCAAATTACTATATGTTACAAGAAATAAACGGGATGGATGTAAAACTTTTAGAAAGTCTTGATAAAGATAGAAAAAGATTAGAAGTGATAACAAGAGATTTGAAAGAATATGAAATAGTTACAAAAAATAAGAGGGATAAACAACAACATTTTAGAAAATTACAAGAAAATTTTGTTATACTAAAAAATGCTAAGATAAATGAACTTACAGAAAATCAAAAAGAAATTGCAAAAGAATTAGAAGTATTAGAAAAAGAAAAAATGGATACTGAAAAACAAATAGCAGAAAAATCAAGATATATAAAGAGAATACCTAAATATGTAGGTGGAACATTAATGTGGCCAGTACCTACATCAAATAGTACAAGATGGATAACAGCATTTTTTGGTGCAGGAGCAAGTCAGGGATATCCTCGGAAGTAATCATTCTGGTGTAGATATTGCAATACCTAAAGCAGAAGTTCGGAAAACATAAAGCGGTTGCAGCAGCAAGTCGGAAGAGTTATTGTTGCAGTTGGAGATAAGAAAGGAAGTAAGGTAAGTTACCGGAAACTATATAGTTATAGACCATGGAGGACGGAGTATATACACTTTACCGGACATGCAGATAGTATATTTGTATCAGTAGGTCAATATGTAAACAAAGGTGATGAGATAATGTATGTAGGAAGTACAGGGAATTCTACAGGACCACACTTACATTTTGAGGTAAGAATTGGTGGATCTCGGATATTCTAATAGGGTAGACCCACTTCAATATATAACATCAGATAAAGAACCAATATCAAATCAAACACAACAAAATAATGTACAAGAAAATACAAATAACCAAAATAATAATAATAATCAAAACAGTAATACAAATACTATACCAATACAATAAACTATTGTATAATAGACATAGATAGGAGAAAGTAGAAGTATGGATGACCTTTTTGAAAACGATGAAAATCAAGAAGACCTATTATTTGGTGATATAGAAAGTGAAGAAGAAACATATAATAAAAATAATAGTGAAGATCTGTTTGGATATAATAACTCTTTTAGTGAGAATAAGTTTAAAAACAGTAACAGAATAAGACAAGAAAAGAGTTATTCTAAACTTTATGATGACAATTTTAAAACAAATATGCATGTTATGGAAGAAGAACTTCTTGAGAATTTAAGAAAAAAAAGATTACAACAATTTGAAGAAGATAGAGTAAGAAGAGAAATAGAAAGAAGAAAAGTAGAAGAAAGAAATAGGATAAAAGCAAGGGAAGATTATTATATAACCAATTTTGAAAGAGAAAAGAAAAGAAATATACCAATTGGCGATATAATCGTATACATATTTTTATTTTCTATACTTGCAGGTAGCTTATATATGATTATATTTAAATAATTTGACATAATATTTAAAAAGAATTATAATAATATTGTAAGAAAAAATTAAAAAAGATTGATTATCTCTCCTATAATAAGTGAGGGATGATGAGAAAGGGAAGAACAATGAAACTAAGAACATTAATTAAAAATGTGAAAGAAAATAATTCAAGAGGTTCTATAGGTAATCGGATAGTATATTCGATTATTGATTCAAACAATAGTTGCAGAATAGTTGTAGCAGATTATACTAATTTAAAGTTAGGGTTAAGTTTGAAACCTATTTTAGAACATCAAAAGAAAAAAGAAGAGGAAAAAATAGAAAGTAAAACAAGGTTGGATAACAATTTAATTATAATTGACAATGGAGAAGCAATTTTTCCAATAATTACTTTGTATCTGAATGATCTGTGTGATCAAGATATAAATTATTTTATTATTGATGCTGAAAATAAGGAATTAATTAAAGGTAGAATATTAATTCCTTGGATTTATGACCAAGATAAAGAGGAATTGTTTATATGGCAAAATGGTATTGAAGTAAAAAGAGAAGAAATCTTGATAGACATACAAATTAGTAAAGGAAGAAATCTACTAGAACTTAAAAATGGTAAAAAAATCATAACTATACGTTAATAAGAAAAAAGCAATTTACAATAAGAAATTATAGTAAATTGCTTTTTTGTTATATATAGTTAAAACTAAGTAATAAATTATACAACTTAAATAGTTGACATAAGTATTAAGTTATAGTATACTAAATATAGAAAATTTAAAAAGAGAAGATGAAACTTATTTTCTCTAAAAAAATATAGGAGGTGCAAACTATGCACAAAAATAAAATCAAAAAGATTACAAGAGAGGCTATCAAAAATTTTAAAGGAAAGTTTTTGAAGAGGGATTTGAGATTAGAAGTTGAAAAGTATTAATTAAAAAAGGATACAATGATTTGCAAACAAATAACGCCTGCTTCGAGCAGGTGTATAATGAGCTTAAAGCTCAAAATAAATTTTATTACCTTGAGAAAGGTAAAAAAGAAAAATTGTATATTCATTAGTGATGTTTCATAGCTATGGGAATCTATAATTTTTTAGAAGCGGCAGAAGAGTTTTGCTGTTTCTTTTTTTTTATGTTTTTTGGTATAATATTAATAGATATTATAGTGTATAATAATAAACGGAGGTAGAAATGAAAGTAATATTATTAGAAGATGTAAAAAAATTAGGTAAAAAAGATGAAATAATAGAAGTAAGTAGTGGATATGCAAGAAACTTCCTTATACCAAATAAGAAGGCAATTGTTGCAGATAATGTTAATTTAAATATGCTTGAAGGTAAAAAAAGTAAAGAAAGTCATTTAAAAGAATTATCTTTAGAACACGCTAAAGAGATAAAAGAGATTATAGAAAAAGAAGTACTTGTAATCTATGCTAAAAAAGGAAAAGATGATAGATTATTTGGGACTATAACAAATAGTGAGATAGCAAAAGAATTAAAGAAAAAATATGATGTAGATATAGATAGAAAGAAAATAATAGTAGAAAATGCTATAAAAATGGTAGGAGAATATGTTGTAACAGTTAAATTAGACCAAGGTGTTATAGCAGACTTAAAAGTAGATATAATAGGAGAATAATAGATGGAAAGTGCACAAAAATCATTTGATAATATAGTTAAAATGCCACCATGTGATATACAAGCAGAAAAAGCCCTTATAGGGAAACTTCTTGTAGATCAAGAGCTTGTTACTGAAGCAATGGAAATGTTAAAACCAGAACATTTTTATGGTCCAGAACATAAAACAATATTTAAAGTAATGCAAAAATTAAATTCAGCATCTGAACCAATTGATATAATAACAGTTAAAAATGTATTACAAGCAGAAGGTGACATTATAAAAGTGGGGGGACTTGAATATTTAACATCACTTTTAGAAAATGTAACAATACTTACAAATGGTCAGCAATATATAGATATAATACTTGAAAAGTATAAGTTAAGAACAGTAATAGAAGCAGGGAATTTGCTTTTAACTTTAGGATTTTCAGGTAGTGAATCAACAAATTCGATAATAGATCAAGTTGAAAAAAAGATATATCAACTTGCAATGGATTCAGAAAAAAGAACATATGAAAAGATAGATAAAGTATTAGTAGATACATTAAATGAATTAAATGAATTATATAATAGGAAGAGTGGGATAACAGGACTTGCAACAGGGCTTGTAGATTTTGATAGAAAAACAACAGGACTTAAAAAATCAAGTTTAATAATATTAGCAGCAAGACCACGGAATGGGGAAATCTGCTTTAGCACTTAATATTGCAACAAATGTATCAGTAAAAGAAAAAAGATCTGTCCTTATATTCAACATGGAAATGTCTAAAAGTGAAATAGCAAAACGTGTGCTTGCATCAGAAGCATTAATAGATAACCAAAAACTATCAACAGGTAATGTACAAGATAATGAATGGGAGAAAATTGCAAGAGCATCTGAAGTGCTTTCAGAGGCGGAAATGTATATTGATGATACTCCAGGTATAAATATTATGGAGATAAGGGCAAAAGCAAGAAGAGTAAAAGAAAAAACAAAAGATACAAATCCTCTTCGGACTTATAGTTATAGACTATCTTCAACTTATAGAGCCTGTATCTAGAAAAAATGGTACAAGAGAACAAGAAATATCAGAAATTAGTAGAAGTTTGAAAAAGCTTGCAATGGAATTAGAAGTTCCAATTATTGCATTATCACAATTATCTCGTTCTGTAGAAAAAGGAGAAAAAGGAAAAAGACCAATGCTTTCAGACTTAAGAGAATCAGGAGCAATAGAACAAGATGCTGATATGGTACTTTTTATATATCGTGATGAATATTATAATCCAGATACAGAAAAACCAAATATTGCAGAATTAATACTTGCAAAACATAGAGGTGGTTCACTTCGGAACTGTTGAACTTATTTGGATGGGAAGCTTTACTAAATTTGATAATCTGCGGAGATAGAGAGGAAGAATATTATGGATAATAATGTTGAAAGTCATTTATCAAGAGCAGATAAAGAAAAATTTAATAATATTATATCAAAGGTTAGAGAAAATATATTAGAATTTAAAGAACACTTTTTTATAGGGAAGAATAAAAAGGTATTTGTAGTTCGGAGTATCAGGTGGAGCAGATTCTGTATTTTTAATAACAATATTAAATGAGTTATTAAAAGAAGATATAACAAAACGGAGAGTTAGAACTTGTTATAATGCATCTAAATCATAATATAAGGGGGGAAGAGGCAAAAAGAGATGAAGACTTTGTAAGAAATCTTCGGAGAAACTTTAAATATTCCTACATATATATATAGTGAGAACATTGAAGAAGATGCTAAAAAGGCAAAAGAAAGTGTTGAAACATATGCAAGAAAAAGAAGATATATATTGATGAGTAATATATTAAAAGAAAAAATAGAAGGAAAAACTATTTTAGAAAAAAGATTTGCAGGTGGTATTATAACAGCACATAATGCAAATGATAATGCAGAAACAATATTTATGAATATGCTTAGAGGCTCACGGAAAAAAACGGACTAATAGGTATTGAAAATTATACAAGAATAGAAGAACTTAGTGATTATATAATATTAAGGCCTATGATAGATATATACAAAAAAGAAGTTTTAGAATATTTAGAAAAAAATAATATTCAATATGTAGAAGATAGTACAAATAGTGAAAATGATTATACAAGGAATAAGATTAGAAATGTAATATTTCCATATATAGAAAATGAAATGGGTTATAATTTACAAAAAAGTTTTATAACACTTTCAAATACTATAAGGGAAGAAGAAGCATTTTTAGATGATTATGTTACAGAAATAATATTTGAAGAATGTGTATATGATAATGAAAATCATCCTAAAAAAATCAGTATAGGGATGGAAAAATTAACAGATATATATGAATGTTATTTTAAACATAAAAAAGGTATGTTAAAAAGATTTATAATAACACTTATTGAAGATATAACAGGAAGTTTTAAAAATTTCTCAAGTAAAAATATAGAGGATATAACTTCTTTAATATTAAAAAATGTTGGGAATAAGAAGATTATAATTAATGGATTAGAATTTGGTATAAAAAACAAAAGGTTTTATGTTTCAAAATATAACAAATATAATTAAAAAAAGAATAAATCTTGTAAAATAGAAAAGAAAGGGATAGACTAAAATAAAAGGTAATATATTTTAGTCTATTTAAACTATTAGTATATCTTAAAATAAGAATTTAAAAATCAAATTTAAAAATCAGGAGGAGAACATGATTAAAGTAAATGGTGTAAATAAAAAATACGGAAAAAAAGAAATTATAAAAAATATATCATTTGATGTAGAAGACCGGAGAAATTGTAGGGTTTATAGGACCAAATGGTGCAGGAAAAACAACTACAATAAATATGATAACTGGAATAACAGATATTACAAGTGGAAATATTACAATAAATAATTTTGATATAGAGAAAGATCCAGTAAAAGCAAAAGAAAATATAGGGCTTGTTCCAGACTCACCAGACTTATTTGCAAATTTTGATGTATCAAAATATTTTGATTTCATGATAGAAATGTATAATGTTGATAAGAAGCTAGGAAAAGAAAGAGTAGAAAAACTTGCAAAAGAGTTTGAAATTGAAAAATATTTAAATGATAGTATATCAGATTTATCACATGGTACAAGACAAAAAGTTATGATAATAGGTGTGCTTCTTCATAATCCATCTGTATGGATATTAGATGAACCAATGACAGGACTTGATCCTAAAGCATCACATATATTAAAAGAAAAGATGAGAGAACATGCAAAAAATGGGAATACAGTATTTTTCTCAACACATGTTTTAGAAGTAGCAGAAAAACTTTGTACAAAGATTATAATAATTTCAGAAGGAAGTATAAGATATACTGGTAAATTAGAAGAACTTCAAGCTAAATATCCAGAAGTTGAAACATTGGAAGAATTATTCTTTAAAGTGATTGATAATAGTAAGGAGGCATAAGATGGATTTTAAAAGAATTACATTAATGATAAAAAACAACTTAGGTGCTATTACAAACACTTATAAGGAAAAAAGACCTTTAAAAAAAGGAAAGAAAATAGGAAACATGTTATTATATGGAATAATATTCCTATATCTAATATTTGTAGAATATATGTTTTTATCAAATTTACTTAATAAGACAAGTAAACATATTATAGTTGAAAATATTGCCAAAATGTCACCTGTATTTGTAGGATTTTTAATAGTAATGTCAGTGTTTTTTGTAGAATTTTTGAGGATTATAAATGTGAATAAAACAGTATATATAAGATCATTTCCAATAACTAAAAAGGAAAGATATATTGTAGATATAACAAATACAATACTTACAAGTCTTAGATTCCCATTATTCTTGTTTATAACAGGTGGGATAATATTTAACATTTTAACAGGATTTGAATATATAGGATTATTAATTTCATTAATATATATGACAGTTATAATAGGTATAGTAATAACAATACCAACAGTTATAATAGTAAAATTAATATATATGTTAATAGGTAAATTTACAACAAGAAAAGTTATTGAAAAAATAATTACATTTATGACATTTTTTATAGGACTTGGAATATACTTACTTTTTGATATATATAATGAACCAGTAATGAATTTTATTAGTAAACTTACAAAAGGAAATTTTGATATATTTAATCAATTTACAAACTTAATACTTGGATATGAAGTATTAAAAGCTATTGGAATAACATTATTATTTACTGTTATTATAATGGCAGTTTTTCGGAATAATTGATTACCTATTATATGCAGTTACTGAAAAAATTTCACTTAATATGCCAACTAAAATGTTTGGAGTAAATTTAAGTAAAGAAAAATCATTGGAAAAAGGCATAAAAAATATAGCAGGTAGAAAAAAAGGAAGAGATAAGACATATTTAAGTTATGAGGTAAACTTTTATAAGCGTTCACCTATAATAATTTTTCAAACAATACTTCCAATTGTAATTATTCCTATAGTACTTTTAATAGGATTTTATTCTGGAATGAATAGACAATTTGAAAAGTTTGAAAAAGAACATGAAAATTATACATATACAGTTTTAGAAACAGGTGAAGAAAGAAGTATAAATATTATAGAAAAAGTTAAAAATGATGGACCAGATAAAACTTTAGAATTTTTAACTAAAGAAGGAGCAGTACCTGTAACATCAATGAATGATATAGGAGAAGTTTTAAGATATTTACAAACTAAAAAGATTATTGGATTTGAAGGAATGTCAGAATTTATACAAAAAGGACTACCAAAAGAAATTAAAAATGATATTTCAAAAGAAGCTATAGGGATAATTATAATAGGGCTTCGGAACAGCGGCAGTATTGTTTAATTATTTAGGTGCAATTGTAATATCTAAAGATAAAGATAATATATCATTCTTAAAAA
>ERZ772827.95-NODE-95-length-49350-cov-4.778355_pt1 | contig 49350 bp, 42 predicted proteins | sample MGYA00580850_ERZ772827 | MGnify/ENA primary metagenome ERZ772827 (study PRJEB29015, sample SAMEA2737950) | human oral metagenome | biome: human oral; feature: human-associated habitat; material: dental | place: China | collected 2145 ... | reverse complement strand
CTGTCCGGCTCACCGTAGATGCTTCGTACATAGCTGAGATCATTGCCGGGAGCAACGCCGGCGATCGTGACATCATCCACGGTCATTGCACGCGGCGCAGCGAGAGCAGTCCCCATAAAGAGCACCATGACCAGAGCAGTCATACACAAAATGTTTCGATACAAGAAAATCCCTCCTATTCATTCTCTGTAAAACTACCGCGCTCCTCTGCCGCGCTCCTCCTTGGGAAAGAACTGTTCGTATGCGTGCAGCGTTTCCTCCACCCGAGCACGACTGACGTATGGTGCACAGTCGCGTACAATACGTTCGCGCTCATGATGTGTAAGATCACGCGAGAACTCTTCGCGAAAGAGTTCGGAAGGATCGCGAAATGGCGTTTTCTCCCGATCATAGAGGCATTCGCCCGCCCGATTGTAGACGCGAACCTGCGGGAACGCATCCTGCTCATAGAGCGTATGCAGATGATCGACGATGGAACGTGCCACGAGGTCATGATGCTCCTTCGGTGTCATGCGAGGCGTAAGCCCTATCTCCTTCATCTGCTGATACCGCTTCAGCGTTCCAAGATATGACACCTCCGGACGCACGAGGATTAGATTGAGTGATACGTCATATCCCCTGCTCCGCAGTAAATCTCGTGTCCGCAGCGGCACTTCCGTTGTCCGCAGCGTCCCCTCAATGATAAGATGATAGCCGGATGCGCTCAGATCATCAATGAGTGCCTCGGTCATCTTGCCCGCAAATTTCTGTGTATGAAGCACGGCATCATCCCCGTATGCTGCCTGTAATTCTCCGTAGCGAGGATGATACTTTCGGTAGTCGTCACTCGAAATAAAGACGATGTCGCCGCTATGCTGCCGGGTGAATATATCTGCAAGTTTTGTCTTGCCCGCCCCCGGCTGCCCGGCAAGAAGATATGCCTGTGGATTTTTTGATGGTGTGACCGCGCCTAATATATCGGCTTTGATTTTTTCTTTTTGTTCATCAAGCTCCTTTGCGCTGTAGTTCTCCGGCATCTTCCGCCTCCAACTCTCGAACGTAAGCGCGGGCACGCACAAATTCCTGCTTCAGTTCCGCTATATCTTCGGGCGTGTTGTAGCGGTCGCCAAGAATCCTGTGCAAGGTTGTGCGGAGTTCGCTTTGGAAGCCGGACACCGGATGCACGGCATCCTGCGGATCAAGTCCCATGCGATCCTTGATACGGCTCACATCTGCCAAAAGCTCTGCAAAACCTTCATGCAGAATCTCCTTTGCTTCAATGACTTCATACGGAATCATTGTATCGCCCCCTTTGTTCGCATTATACCATAAAAGCGCATCGAAGACCATATCCCACCTTCGATGCGCCTTTGTCTTACTTGAAGCGAACAAACCCACGCGGCTTTTCACGTTCGTAACCGCTCGCAGCAGCACGCTCTTCGTTATACGGATCAGTGACAATGATCTTTGCATCCTGCGCCTGTTTCTCTCGTTCGATTTCAGCATCCAGTTGAACTTGACGCTGATCGCTTTCAAGTTGAACCTTCGCCGCAAGCAGGGCTGTCACCTGTGATTGATCCGCGACACTGAGCGCGTTCAGCTGCTCCATAATCTGACGCAGCTCTGTTTCACCTTTGGCGTTTGCAGCTGCTTCCACAAGACGGTGTACGGTCTCCCTCGTGTTATCGTTGTCTGCGATTGCCGTCTCTGCAAGCTGCGCATATTTGGCTGCGGATGCGGAAATCTCCTTGCGTTGGCGCACAAGATTGCGTGGTGCTTCATAGTCTTCGTGCCCCTCATTGTAGGAATGGAACGAGGAACTCTCCGTGAGCAGATCTTTTTGCATTGTGTTGTGCAGCTCGGCAGCACGGCTTTGTTTTTGCTCCGTCATGCCGGTGGCAAGGTGCATAACCATTGGATCCAGAGGGATCTTGTTGATGATGTCAATACCGAGCTGCTCTGCAATATTCTCGACAATATGTAGAAATTTTTCGCCGAAGAGTACAGATTTGATAATGCGTGTATAGTCATAGACGGAACCGCCCTGCCCTTCCAAATCTCCGAAAAAATAATGCCGAGGGTCGAAGGTATCACGCCACGAGATACGCACAGGATCCCAGTAATTTTCAGGCTCCCACGGTCCCCACCAGCCCCATGCCTCTCCTTTGTGGACATTGGAGACGAGTGCCCCTGATGACGCAGCAATGGTGAACGCGGCGACAACCAACACTTTCTTTCCATACTTGCCGAATCGATTTGCCATGATGCGTACCTCCCCTATCGGAATATGCCTTGCTGATCGGATAGCTTGAAGCCAGAGCCTCCGAACTGTGTATTGACAAGTTTACTGATACGATCAGCAAAATACATATACATAAGAACAACAAGAATGAGCTGCAAGAGCAGTATGTTGTTTGCAACAGCTTGTTTCACAACACCGCCGCTTCCTCCTAGGATCCCCATCAAGGTAGCTGTATAGGATTCGAGCGAAGATCCAAAATAACCGCCGTGCTTGAGTGCCGCCGCAAATTCCTGTACGGTCTTTGCATTATAGATCCCATCAGGAGCGTAAGCGTCATAGTTCGATGCCGCAAATTGAGCATACTCCTCATCGCTGTCAAAGTGACGGTAATAATCCCCCTCCGGCGATATGCCCGCTATTTTCGCCCCGTTATACGCCTTGATCCCCCCATAATTGTGATCCTCAACGGCGAGTGCGCTCGAAAAGTGCCCGGATTCGAGTGCAAGCTGCGCCCAAATCCATTCAGGAGAAATACTTTTTCCATACCGCTCCTGCATGATCTGTGAGATACGGTAAGCCAGTTCAGCTTTTGGACGACCGGAGATAGAGACACTTGACGCACCGGGTGCTCCTCCGGCAGACTGCGCCTGTACGGTCTGTGACATGAGTTCGCCGACGACGATGTGCTCCATCGTCGATTGGAGCATCGCAGCAAAGAGGCAAAAGAACATGAGATTGATCGATGCCGCAAATACACTGTTGATGCCATTCGAGGCAAGATGACGCACATGCTTTAATCCCGCCAGTGGGAATACCGTAAAGCTAAACAGCACCGTCATATAGAACTCGACGTAGGCGAGCGCGATATAGTAGCCGATGAGGCAGAACAGCAAAAACAGGATGACGGCAAGTATCAGCATGAGGAGGACAGCACCTGCACCACCGAGTAAGAGTGACAGAACGTCTGACGCACCACTGGAATGAAGCACACCATTAAATACCGGTGCAATGATGTTCATGCCCTTTTGTACGATTTTTGTCGGATCGGAGACTGCTGCCTCCGCAGCTTCCGGATTTCCACCAGCAAGCCCGCCAAGAGCAGGAAAGCCATGAAGCGAAAGGTTGCCGACAAAATCCCCCCAGTTGTAGAGGAGTGCAAGACAGAACCCATAGAACAGCCCCCGTCGAACGAGCCACTTAAAGAGTCCCTCGCGGTCTTCGCTCGTCGGTGTCATCGCCTTATTCATTGCGCCGAGCACAAGGTCGATTGCCACAAGGACAAAGAATATCTTTGTCACATAGTTTTGCAACGCCTCCAGCCCTGTCGTAATAAGCTCGACGACCTTGTTCACGAGATCGCTGATGGGTTTTGCGAAATCCTCTGTGACCGCCCAATCTTTTGTGTGCCCGTGGAAATCTACACCACCAAGCCCAAGTCCGCCGCCCTGTGCCTTCTCCAGTTCGAGCAGTCCCGGAACGTAGAGACCGGGATCGGTTGGCTCTCCATAGACACCATTCGGAAGCACCTCAAAATGACAATGCGGTCCCGTCGAATTGCCCGTGCTCCCCGCTTTTGCGATGAGCATTCCCTGCGTTACATACTCCCCCACGCCGACCAGAAGTTCCTGATTATGCCCATAAAGAGTATAGAGCGACCCTCCATGATCGATCATGATGGTGTTTCCATAGCCCTGCATCCAGCCCGAATAACTCACCGTGCCTGATGCGGCAGCATAGATTGGATCTCCATAATCGACAGAAAGATCAACACCTGCATGGTAGGATGGCTGTCCTGAAATCGGATGAATACGATGCCCCTGCGGACTGCTTACGACCATCGGCTGACCGACCGGAGAGACCATTGTCATCGCCGCTGCGGTCTGCGTGGGGACAAAGGCGATGAGGAGGGCGAACAGTGTAGTGAAAGCGATCAAAGCTCTACGCATGAATTAACCTCCTAGAGCTTTATGTGGGAGAGTCAGCGTGACCTTGGAGTAATGGGCAGAAATGCGTCCGCTCTCCTGATAGATGAGATCGAACGGAAAATCTGGCAGATGCTCCAATGCCTCATCAAGAGAAATTCCGTTGCATGGTGCAATACAAAATTTTACTGCAAGATGGATACGTTCGCCTTTTTGAATCAGCATCGCCTCAAAATAATCATCTTCACGCGGCTGTCCGTCCAGCTCCACCTTACCCCATATCGATATATTATGCTGCGCGTATGGACTTCTTAGGTGAATGAGTGCGTCCATAATCACACCGCATTGCTTTCCCTCGTTCACGAACGGAATCTTTGCAGAAACAACAAGTTTGTTTCTTGTGCGTTCAACAACGAAGAAAGGCGACATTTCCTCCACCTTCGGTACAATCTTCTCTGTACCAAGATGAGCGAAAAGAAAGTGTTTGCCAATCCATGCCACAGCGATAAGGATAAGCCCCACCTGTGTCAAACATGCAAGTTCATCCAAGGCAAATACTCCCTTCTCAATCGGCTTATAAATCGGATGTAAAATCAGGACTTGTCATCCCATATAAACTGTGCTACGGTAAAAGAAAACGAAAGGACTGAATATCATGGGACTATTTTGGGGATCGAAGAAAGAAGTACCTACGCCGCAACCACGGCGAGAACTAACAGAGCACGAGAAGTTAATGCAAGAGCTAACGCAGCCTTTCGAGGTAGGATACGTAACTGGCTGCGGTCCCGCGAACGCATCTCCCGAGTTCACGTTCCTTATACGCAACATAAACGATGGCGTACATAAAAACAACAACATTGTACGGGAAATTCGTGAACTGGTTCGCGGATTAGCAGAAGAAAATCAAGCATTAAAGCAGCGAGTAGACCAACTGGAACAACAAATAACTCACATAAGAGAACGATAGTATTTATGCGGCGAGTAAAAGCTCGCCGCATTTTTAGTTTTGATTTGTGTTATTACCCGGCTGCGCAGCATTCGCTGTTTGCCTGTTTCGGCTATCTATGCCCGATCGCAGTTCTTGCAGAATGCGCGAGCCGGAATTATCCTTCGTGCGTTGGAAGCTCCCGATCGCATCACGATAGCTCCGTACCGGGCTGCGGCTCATCACATAATTGCGTCCGAGCTGTGTAAGTGTTCCTGTCATACCGCCCTTGCCCGTAGCCGCTGCTGCTGCCTGTGCTGCGGCAATGTTCCCCGTTGCCGCAGCAGCACCCGCAACCGCGCCCTTAAGTGCACCGGTCATATCGCTGCCGCTGAGCTGAGGCTGTCCGCTGAGAAGTCCGGAAACGAGCTGTGGAATCTTCTTGACGAGAAGGAAGATCAGGAGTGATGCAAGCACTGCCTGAAAGAGCAGTGCAAGGTCTTCGGCGGGATTATCCGCCTGAATGATCTTATCGGCAAAACCTTCGATGAACGGCTTTGAGACAGCCGACAGGAATGCGATGACGCAGACCTTGAGCGAAAGGTTGAACATCGCGCCGATTGCCTTTTCCGTGAGGAAGTTAAACTTGTTCATCGTGCCGAATGCGAGACACGGCAGAGCGAGCAACGCCATCGTATAGAACTCGATTCGCGCCATAAACATCTCCAACGCGACCATAAAGAGGCAGCCTCCGATGACGAGGATGCAAATAATGTCGAGGAGGAGTACGCCGGGCTGCATGACCGTTGCGATGGTCTGTACGACATCCGGAATCCAGCTGTCAGAGTTCGGTGTCCAGATTGCTGTAAACATCTTCAGTGCAATCTGCACGAATGTATCACTCGCCTCGCCTACGATATTATTGGCGATGGCTGTATTATTCCCGCCCGCACGGAAGCCGAGTACCTCAAAGCCAGACATGAGTGCGCCCATGAGACTGATCCAGTTCATCATGAGGAACATGAAGAATCCCATTTTGAGGGTCATATTGATGAGATATTGGAGCTTATCCCCCGACATGAACTTAACCGACAGCTCCCACGTCGCCTGTACGACGGTCAGGATGATGAGGAGCCGGAGGCAGTAGGGCAGAATATTCTCCGCACCGGGCACAATCACATGCTCGGTGTAGTGGTTCATAAAAGAACCAAGGATGCTGATGTCCTCGACGCTTGACCCTTCGCCGCTCACAAGTTCCGGTGTGTAATATTCGACCTGCTGCGTCTGCGCCGTCTGGTCTGCCATCGACCAGACCCCCGAACCGATCAAAAATGAGCCGAAGTTAAAGGCAAGCCCTGCGCCCAGCATGAGCTGCCAGACGAATTTTTTACCGTCCTCAATGCCAAATGCGACCATCATGCCCGCGATCGCCGTCATGACGACAAGAACAATGTGCATTGCCTTGATTGCACCGTTTGCAAGTGTCGTCAAATTCTGATCGAATGTGCCGCCCAGTCCCGTTCCGGCACTCGCAATGTCTTCTGAACTACCTGCGGCAAAGCCGATGCCGTTCATCTGAAAGAGGATAAGACCAAAAACGGCAAGCGTGAGGAGAATGTGTTTCGTGCGCAGACGTTCCCTTAGTTTTCGTGCAATCCTTGCTGTCCCCATGTACTCCTCCGTTTTCATCACCTTATATAATCTATTCATGAACATTTTACGATTATATTCAGGTGCCCAAACTGGGCACCTGAATATTTTTTTCGAGCATTCATATTTTCTCAGCGTTTTCCCGCAAAATCATGCAATTTGTTCGCTACCGCACGATCTCGTGCCTCTGCCTGTGCCTTTTCCGTGTTATCGACGTACCACTTCTGCGCCTGCATCGCGAGGAGCTGGGCGAGAAGCTCCTTTTGGTCAGCTCCCTGTAATACCCCCGCAGCGGCAATCTGGATTCCTGCCTGTAGCATTTGCTGTTGCCCCTCTGCCTTGTTCGCAGCAGCGACCGCCTCATGAACGGTTTCGTTCGTCGATTCCGTGACCTTCTGCGAAGCCTTTGCACGCTCAGCAGCCGCACGGTAGGTCGCATCCAGTGCTTTGTGGTTCTTCTGCGTCTGCTTGTAGAGATCGACGAGTGTTGCCTTGCCGTTGATCGCATCCTCGATCGCCCCGATCTCATTTTTCAGAATCGCGGTCGCCGAGCTGTTGACGTTGAGGATGCTGGGAATCTTCCCCTCTTTCTTGAGCGCAACAATATCTTGAACAATGTCAATCGTTTTGCAGAGGTCTTCCGCTTTTTTGTTCTTCCGCATCCAGCCTTGCAGCATGTCAAGGTTAATTTTTTTGGCATCCAGAATCATCAGCCCCAGCTCTTTCTCCTCTGTGGTGAGAATTTTCGCTGTGGTGATCGCCGTCTTGATTGCTTCTTCGATATTCTTCTGATCGAATACGGCAACGGCTGCCTCTGTTTGATGACTGCGCATCATCATTGCTGCAAAGGGCGTTGTAACACCAAGGAGCAGTCCCGTAACAACTGCCATCTGTAAGCGTTTCGTACTCCAATTCTTGAACATGGTTCTTCTCCTTTCCCTAGCCGGTAGGCACATCACGAACGAGGACACGCTCTTTTTCATAGGCAGTCAGCGTCTGTCCTTGCTCCATTTTGGTCTGTAAATATTTGGTCTCGGCTTGTTTTATGACGTTCTGCAAGCTCGGATTCCGCGCCTGAACGCTCTTTACGATATTCTTTGCATAATCCTTCTGCGAGCGTCTGCGGGGGGAATTATGCTGAACTGCATTCTCGATCTCGCGCTCTTCATAGCCGATGGAGAAAAGATGCAGGATGATCTGCTCATCCATTTGCCCGTTAAATGGCAGCGGAATATCTCGCTCAATCTCCTCACGACAGTTCTCATACATTTCCTCTGGATCTTTCTCGCCGCGTACGCGTACGCGCTCACTCGCAAAGGAATACGACCTGAGCTTGTGCTTCGCTTCGCGAATACTTTTCTTGTCGGTCGCAAGGAGTACAGGCGTGCTTTCTTGTACTTTCTCAACCTCCTCTGCTGCCTCCGGCGCATCCTGTGTTCGGATGCGCACGGCATCACCCTGCGTACGCGGGGCACCTTCCCAAACGGACGACATATCCGTCTGCGGTTCTTTTGCAGTAATAATCCCGGCGGACACTTCCTGCACTTCTCTCGCTTCTGCAAGAATTTGGTTTAGGTACTCCTGTGTCCGTTCATGATCCGGGATACCGCCAAAAGCGAGGAGCAGTTCCCTTACCTCCTCCTCGCTTGCGCCGTACTTTGTAAGTAATTCCCGCGCTGCCAAGACGTTATAATGCCGGCGATCTGCGGCGACACCGGAATCCGCTCCAGCGTCTATGAGCGCGTCGTCATAATCCGTGATGAGATGCTGATAGATGTCCGCAAACTTCACATAATCCCCATCGAGGAAAGAGGCTTGTTCTGTTTCTCCCGACAAAAGTGCCGCAAGGGTCTTATCCGAATCCCTCCCTGCGGCAGCGAGAAGAGGCGATGCGCGAAGGATCCCCTCACGCAGCATCTCTTCGTCCATGCCCGCAGAACGCAATGCCCCTACAATCTGCGCTTCCGCTTCGTATGGAAGAGTATCTCTCTGTAAGGTGCTCATGGCATCTTTGAGACATATCGGATAGACTTCTGCGTCATTTTCGACATCTGAGGATGCCGCGTCGATCGTCTCATACGCACCGATCTCACGGACGGCAGCGGAGACAATTTTCCGCACATACGCTTCTTTGTCTCGCCCCTCGTAGTCGGTCGCTCCCATCAAAAGTTGCGCTGCGGTTTCCTCCTGTGCATTGGAATCCCGAAGAAACCGCGTAATTCCCTCGCCCTCGCGCACAGCAATGGGACGTGTCGCCTCCTTGCTGCGACGCTCCCAAACTTCTTGAAAAAGCGACTGCATCCCCTCAGTCTCCGTCTTGACCGATGCCATGATCGCCTCACGGTGCTTTTTCCAGACGCGATGCTCGAATGCAGTTCGCTCTGCCGTATCTCCGGCAAGCGTACCGTAGAGGCTTCCACCGAGATACGCCTCGCGTACTTCTCCTCGTGGAATATGCTGTTCCCGCATATTTTCGAGAATCCCCTGATCCGCAGCCGCTAGGATTCCTGCAATCTGCCGCAATGGCTTTTCATAGAGTGCGTTAAAACGTGCGCCCGGTGCAGGAAGATTGAAATTTGTTTCTTCTGCTGCCCCCTGCGGCAGAATCTCACGAAAATATTCGTTTACAGCGTCCTGATCGTCGAAAAGAAGGGGATAACGGCTTTCATGCAGGGTAGTACGCAGCTGATTGATTCCGTACCCCTCGTTTTTCATGGAGAGCAGCACATTCTTTTCGATGCGCCTTACAGCGGCAAGAAGATTCGGCATTGCAAGGGCTTCCGTACGGTAAGCGAGTGCAGCGTCCACCATGCTCACCTCTCTTTCCATGCGGATTTGAGTGCCGACCAGAAATCACCGATGCCCCCTGCCCCACCACCGAATGGCTTGCCGAGTATCTTCGTGTCAATTTTTCCTTCCTTGACCGCCTGATTCAGTGCTTCTTCGAGCGCATTCATACGCGTCTCAATGCAGTTGACCCGAATTGCGAAATAGCAGATCATGACGACGCAGAGAAAGATGATGCTGGTTGTCATAATGCAGCTGCCTCCTCTTTCGGATATTCCGGAACGACAAGCTCATTTTCCTTGATCCAATACGCATTGAAGTTCTCTGCGCCATAGTTTTCGATGATACGCTGGCACTTGGCAAGCGCAACGTCCCCTACGGCTGCGTATGAAAGTGTGAACGGACAGAGATCAAGCGCGAGGTTGTAAAGACGCGACCCCTGTGGGCTGTCATAGTAGTATTCCCGCTGCGGCTGTGCATGGGCAAGCAGATGAATCTGCTGCTTGTTGAGACCAAATTGCCGATAAAGTTCCATCCGGCTCTCCGTAATCGCGAGCTTATCCGGCAAAAAGATGCGTGACTGACAGGAGGAGAGTACGGTGTCAAGGATTGGCGACTTCGCAATATCATCCAGCGACTGCGTAGCAAAGAGTACGGACGTGTTGTACTTGCGCAGAGTCTTGAGCCATTCCTTGATTTTCTCCGCAAACATGGGATTTTGAAAGAAGACCCAACACTCATCAAGAACAATGAGTGTCGGCTCCTGATTCTTCTTCTCCGCACTCTTCACGACCTGTTCTATCCGGTGAAAGATATACATGAGCGTCGTGCCGACAATACGGCGGGCATTCATCAGGGTTTCCATCTCAAAGCTCTGCCAGCTGGTGATCGAAAGATGATCCTCGTTGCTGTCGAATATCTCGCCGTATTCGCCCTTGTTTCCCTGATCGTCGGCAAGGGACATCGGATAGAACGCTGTTTTGAGTTCCCTGCTTTGCAGAAAGCTGATGAACGTCGTCATGGTACGGTCGCCCTCCTGCATTCCTGCTACCGTGGCAAGCGAATCACGAATGATGCTCTTTTGGTCGGGCGTAACCTCAACGCCCTCCTCGCGCAGGTAGTCACAGAGCCAATCCAGTGCCCATTGACGCTCATCCTCATCATCGATGCGGGAAAGGGGCTGAAATGAAAGTGAACGGGATTTGCCGACATCGTAGAACTTGCCGCCCACCCCCATCGTGAGAATTTTACTGGATGCGCCTTTGTCAAAGATAATGACGCGTGCATTCGGATATTTGCGGAATGCCGCCTCAATACAGTTGAGATGGACGGATTTACCGGCTCCTGTCGGTCCGATCATGAGTGAGTGACCAACGCCTTTGATGTGCAGATTGAGCCGATACGGTGTGCTTCCATCCGTCTGCGTATAGAGCAACGGCGGTCCGTTCAGATGCTTGTTTCGCTCGTCTCCTGCCCATGCAAGAGCAAGCGGCATCATGTGGATGAGATTGCCGGTTGAGATCAGCGGTCTGCGGATATTTGCCCCGACGAGACCCGGAATGCAGCCGAGCCACGCATCGATAGCGTTAAAGTCCTCGATTTTGACACGCTGCATACCACGCTCGATAAAGATCTGCCGAATGAGTTTTGCCTTTTCCTCTACTACCTCCCGATCCTCGTCCATGACGATAATCGCCGTCGAGTAGTAGACGAAAGAAATGTGATCGCCCTCAACGGCGTTCATCGCATCCCGAATCTCGGCGATGCGATCAACGGCGACATCATCGATGTTTTCGGCGTTCTGTACGCTGTCGCGCACCGTGACATCGGCAATCGTAGAGGAAAGCGACTGCGTTTTCCCCTTCCATTGCCGACGTTCACTATCCAGCTGGCTGATTACGTCATTCTTGCTCATGCAATAAACACGCGTCACCCAGCGATACGCAAAGTCAAGACGATGAAATTCGTCAAAGAGTCCAAAAATGGACTCCTTGCCGTAGGAGATCGGAGCAATGATACGCATGTGCTTTCGCCCAAGCTGCGGCTCAAGCCCTCCATAAAGCGGAGTATCATAGAGGTACTTATCCAGCAAAAACGGTGTCTGCGGATATTTGAGTGGGCGCGGACGATCGGAGATCATCGAATGAAGATAGGTAAAAAGCCCATCTTCATCAAGAAATTCCATATCAATGCGCAGATTACGACACATCAGGTAGAGCTTGTGGAGCTGCTCGCCAAACGCTTCTAGCACATCATCCGCTTTGGTGACTTTGCGCTCACGCCCCTCAACGATAAACTCCTTGAGCTGCTCCTGCCGATCCTTCGGCGGCAAAAACAGAAGTGTTGCATAGAAATGAGACTCGAAATACATACCGCTCGAAAAAAGGCGGCAGCGTTCTGCATCCATCCCCCGCGTTACGATGTCCGGAAAAGCATTTGTCGTCTCGTATGCGGTAGACGGAACTCGCTGCGCCTCGAAGTAGAGCGTAAACCCCGTCTTCATTGCAGCGATCGATGCCTGCATCCGATTCGCGATAACGGAAAGTTCCTCCTCCACAGAGGAATCCAAATCGGGACCGCGATAACGCCATGTTGCAAGGAGCGAACCGTCCTTGTTGATGCAGACGGCAACGCGCTGATCTGCAACGCTGATGCTCGTTATGCGCCCAAACGGCATAATATCCGAGAGACGATCTACCTTGCGCCGGAACAGATTAAGTCGGTACATATTCACTCTCCTCCCACTCCATCGGCAGATCAATCAGATCCTCGATCTCCGGCGGCAAGGTTGGTACAGGTGTTTCGGTCGTATGCTGCGGTATATGTTTTGTTGCAAGAAGTTCCTCGATCGTCCGAAAACCACAGATCGGCGGAACGACTGCTGCACGGAAAAGTCCGGGAAGACTGCCCCACCAGAGGTCTTTGGCATTAAAATCTTCAACGATATAAGGAATCCCCAGCATTCCTAGCAGCTTTTCAAGATATGCCTCTGTCCGGGCGTAGTCTTCCTGTGAGACAAGGGCAATGGTCTGATTGTTGTAGTAACCGTTCAGTCGCTGCAATGTATGCCCCGTCAAAATATCTTTGATATATTTTCGTGACGGACACCATTTCCCTGTGTAATTTCGCAGCTCTTTTTCCGCTTCCGTCTTATCAAAAAGCAGCAGACGCTGCACATGACGGCACGGAATCCCAGCACCATGAAGATCCTCTGTGATCTGACGCAGCACAGGCTCCTGTGAACCGACGACGGAAGGAAGGGTTAGGACGAGGAACTGCTCATCCCCGAGGCGCACATGATTGCTCGCAAAGTCAAGATCAATCCCTGTTGTCAGAAAAACATCAAGATCGACCGGAATATCCGGCATAGCAACATGTGTACGTCCAAGCGTCAAGGAAAAGGTAAGATAATCGACAATTTCCTGATAAGAAAGAACGGTCGCCTCTGCATCCTTCGGAAAACTCCATGCCATGCGCCGAAGCGTTACGGCAAGATCGTATTCCATATCGTAGAGGGACTGCGGCTCATCTTTTACGCCGTTTACTACCTCGTTATCCTTGAGAAATGGATTCCAGCAAAGAGCAAGGAAACACTCCACATCGCCGCCTTCCGTATACTGCTCCTCAAGCCAAATACTCCATCCCCTGCGGAACGGCGGCAAAAAGATCGGATTTTTCCAGTCATAGAACGGAATGCTCTGCGGAGGGTCGAACCGCTTGTAGCGGATCACCCCCAAAACGCTGTCGTCTTTATTGCGCATGACGTTCTCATGGGTCAATGCTCCCCAAGGCAGCCAGTCTGCGATTGTTTTGTTGTCGAGATGATACTCTTTCCAAGACATAGCATACGATCCTTTACGTTGAGTAGTAGTCGCGCTTTGACCAGTAGCGACTGAAGCACTCGAAGAATTGAGCATCTTCCATTGAGAAATAGCGTACAGCGAAATGCACGAGGACATTCACGCTCAGAACGTACCAAAAGGACAGTCCAAGTGTCAGCAGAATAAGAAGCGCCGCGCCGACATTCCAGACAATGCAGCTGCGGGGTACATCCATAAATAGAATGTACTCCGTCAGCGACCGGTAGATTGGAAGATGAATCCACGAGGCACCTTGCACGTTTTTATTCTCGTCCATAGTGCCCTCTTAGAACAAGGTGCCGCTGATCGTAGTGCCAAACATATTCTCCATGAACTTGCCAACACCGAGTGCGATTGCTCCACCACCCGCTCCCTTGACGCAGCGATTCATGATTTGCTGTTCCCAGCCCATTGCCCAGCTCATGCCGCCCATAGCGATCGATCCTGCAATGACGAGCTTCGGAATCGGTCCGGTGAGGGCACTTGCGAGGACGTTGAGAGGTTTGTCGAGCGGATCGATTCCCGTATGGATCTCACTAGTAGCCGCAGCTTCATTTGCAAAGCCAACGGCAGCGGGAAGCATATAAAGTCCCATGAGTGCGAGCGTCGGAAGTGATGCCTTCGCGAAGGACAGAACATCCTTCTTTGTGATGCTGCGCATCGCCACAACTTTGCTGCTTAGTTCCATCTTTACACGCTGGATTTTCATTGTGTTTTCCTCCCTAAAATTACATCTTCTATCCTGTGGAATAAAGAATCCCGCATTCTATTGTAAACCCATGCAGTAAAAAAATACTGCACGTTTTTATAAGTCTGCTGTAATTTGCCCCTTCACAACCGGTATCATTCTTTCCCCTGATCCAGCCGATGCGTTATGTAATCATGGGCATTTCTGTCCCATCCATCAATGGATAGTACCTCCGCAATGACACGCGACACTGCTCTGCGCTCGATGTAGACAATCACATCGATAGCGCGGGCGATGCCCGCTTGCTGTGAGGAGATGGAAACGCGACTGACGAGATCCTCAAGACGGAACAACGTATCATGGGCACTGTCACTATGTACGGTGGAGCAGCCCCCGCGATGCCCGGTTGACCACGCATCAATCAACGTCAATGCTTCCTTGCCGCGCACCTCACCGACAACAATCCGATTCGGTGAGAGACGCAGCGTTTTCCGCAGCAGGTTATCCATATCCACAGTATCTGTGGTTGAGAGTGCGACATAGTTCTCCGCCGTGCACTTGAGTTCTTTCGTGTCCTCAATCGTAACGACGCGCTCATCCAGTGCGGATATTTCAGCAAGGATGGCATTGAGCAGCGTGGTCTTTCCGGAGCCGGTGCCTCCCGCCGCGATGATGTTTTTCTTCCCATGAATGGCAGCAAGGATCGCTTCCCGTTGATGCTCTGTCATTGCCCCTTGTCGCACATAGTCTTCGAGTGTAATAACGACCTTGGAGTGCTTGCGTATGTTGAAGCTCGGTGCTGTGACGATCGGCGGCAGTTCTGCCTGAAAGCGGCAGTTTGCGAACAGGCGGGATTCCGGGATATTCGCCTGTAAGGACGGATCCGTTTTGAGATCGATCACCTGCCCGGACATATCTGCAATGCTATAGATAATGCGTTTCGTATTTTCCACCTTCATAATGACTTCCGTCTTCTGAAAGCCCTTGTCAAAGGTATCAAGCCAGACCCTCCCATCCGGATTCACCATGACCTCGGTCACATTGTCATCGTGCATATAGTGCATGATGGATGGACCGAGACAGGTCTCTAACACCTTCAGACGACGCTCCCGTACCTCTAGCTCTACTTCACGATTGGATTCACTCATCTGTTATGCTCCTTTTCGTTCATCCTGCCCGTCATTCTCCTTTGCCCATGTAAGGATTGCCGCATGACAAGCCTCTAAATATGCAGCACGGCGCTCTGCATCCGTCAGCGTTTTCGGACGTTCGGGCTGCGCTGTTTCAGTAACTCCTCCACTTTCTGAGAGAGTGTTCCCGGCGGCTTCACGAGACTCCGCTTCATTTTTTCCTTGAGTGAGGAAAACTTCACCTGTTTGAAGTTTGCCATTATCATCGCTTCCTTTCGTGGCTTCGACTTCATCGGAAACGGATGCTCCTTCGGACAATCGCTCCGCACCGAACCGTGCCTTGGCAACGGTCTGCTGCCGCTCCTCGATCTTTTGACGTTCCGCTGCATGTACCGCAAAGAGCTGCGAAAAGCTCTGTATCTGTGTCGCTGTATCGGAAAAAAGCGGAGGATCCATGATGCGATCCATGAAATACTGTTCCTCGTAGTAACGGATTTTCTTCCCATAAATGGGACGGAATCCCGCAACAAAGACGAGTTCACGGTCAGCGGGCATACGTCGCACCTCATCCGGTGTCATGAGTTTACGCGCCATATTCGAGGTTGACGTAGACCCTTCAAATGGTTTTCCGTTATTCGATTTTGAATAGGAATGAATGGTCTTTTCACCGAGCGTGTCGGAAAGTGTCTTTGCCGTACCGCCTCCATCCTCGAGTGTGGGTGTAAAGTAAATCTGAACGTGACAGTTGCCGGGAATGGCATTGTCTTTCGTATAGATTTTGTTGAGCTGCCCCATACTCTGAGCGACAATACAGATTTTGACACCGTAACCTGCGCAGATAGCAAGAGACTTCTCGATGCTCTCGAGTTTGCCTAGCTGCGGGAACTCGTCTAGCATGAGAAGAAGCCTCTGCTTCTTTGGTTTTTTCTCCTTTGCCGGATTCCCCTGTGCATCCTGCTTGCGCTCAAACTCCATATCCCGCACGAGTTTCGCGAGCATGGTATTGACAAACAGGCGCAGGATCGGGCGCAGCTTGTCAATGTCGTTGGGTTGTAGGACGAGATAGAGGGAAACTTCCTGTGACGGGTCGAGCAAGTCGCGTAGCGTGAAGTCAGACACAGCCGTATTCTTGCGGATCAGCGGGTCTTGATAGACAGCCATTGCCGTCTGCGCCGTCTGCATGATGGATGCGGCGGTCTGATCTGCACCGTTATACATATTGGCGGCAGCTTCAGCCACTTTCGGATGCACGAGAAGAAGATACCACGGACCTTCTTTTTCAATGTGCATCTGGATGATCTTGTTGATCTCTTTCTTATCTGCCGCAGGAGAAATATCTGGCGCGGAAAAATTCAACGTGCGCCGCAGCGTCTCATCCGGATTCGTTTCAAGGCTGCGAATGGTGTCCCGAAGCAGGTCAAGGTTACTGAGCGGAGGCGCAGCATCTGTTTGTCCGGCAGACAGTGCCTCCTCATAGCGGCGTGCCCGTATTTCGTTCTCCTCAACCGCCTTTGCAAATTCAGGACACGCCTTTGCAAAGGGGCGAAAATCCTCAATGTACTCGCCGTAGATTTCTTTGAGAGGATTCGTATATTTTTGCTGATCCGTTTCCTCCTCCAAAAACTCTGCTTTTGATATATGCGGGTACATCTTCATCGTGGCAAAGAGCTTTTCCGTACTCATGGACGGCGATGACAGAAACGTCATAACGTCGGACGGGCAGGGCAAAAGCCGCTTTTCCTGATGATGCTTATAGAGCAGGTGGAGGATAATGCCGTTAATCAGCGCAACGGCAGAGTTCTCCCAGAAGGGATCTTTGCTGCCTCCCTCTCCCGTTTTCACCATCATCTCTGAGATGGTAGATACGTCGGTCAGCTCTTCAAAGGACTGGAAGTCGATTTCTGCAAAGGGATTCCATTTTGCCGACGAGCCGTCTTTGCAAAGCGGCTCAAATTTCATCACTTTCTGCCCCATGTGCTTCTTGCGCCATGCCGCCGTGAATGTCCAGAGTTCGCCCTTCGGATCAAAGAGAAATATGCTGTGCTTCCAGCAAATGCCCGTCGGTACCATGTTGCAGACACCCTTGCCGCTGCGTGTCGGAGCAACGAGTAGAACGTGCTCGGGTCCATTATGGAGCATGATCTTGTCATTGAATGGGTTCCTTCCAACAACAAAGCCGGTTTCTTTGGCAGCAAGCCCTGCTTTCTTGATGTCGGCAGCTTTGGCGAAGTCTGCCGTTCCGTGTGAACTCATACGAATCATGCTGCGGTAAACCTGATAGCAGATAAAGATCCCCACACCGTAAACGATCCACGCCACATAGAAATATTTGCGTATGGTTATCTTGATGGCATCATAGAGTGCTGGATCCGATCGCCACTGGTCGATTGCAAACGGCTGAAAAAGGCTGCCGTAGATTCGTCCGGGCAAAAGTTCATGATAATCCAGCGCATCAGCAATGATCTGTGTCGTTGCCCAGTTCCCGACAACGTAAGAAACGGCAAGAACGGCAATGCAGATCAGGAAGAATTTTGTGCGATCTTTTTCATCCAGTTCCCACACAAGAAAACCTCTCTTTTCTCTATAAGATTCAGGTGCCCAAATTGGGCACCTGAACAAAACCTGCTTTCAATTCATTTTTATGGCGTGCCGAATGCAACAGGTTGCACAACATATACCTGAAATGTATGCCCCGGCTCCACTGTGATATTCGGTTGGACATTTGCTCCCTGCGACATCATATTCGAAGTCGTCGATATGAGATTGGCAAGTGCCCCCTGCATAGCAATCTGACCACCTGTATAGGTGTCGCGTGCTGATGTATTGCCGCTGGCAAGAGAACCGAGTGCTGCGATCGCACTTGAGATCATGCCCGCGCCAATCACACGGGAGGTATGCCGATGTACTTTGCCGACAATACCGCTATAGCCGCCTCCATCGACAGCCACCATGCTTGTGCCTATATCAAAGGCATTTCCGTTCGGTAGGATAAGGGTCGAAAACACAACATTAACACGTCCATTCGTCGCGCTACCGTCTGACTTATAGGTACCAAGCAGCCGTGACCCGGCTGGGATCAATAGATTCGACCGCGTAAGGCTGTCATAAACATCCGCACTGACCTGCGCCGTTACTTGCCCGGGAACGGCGGTATCAATCCCCGTAAAGAGCATCGCAGGAATCAGCGTCCCTGCCTGAACGACATAGGGACTTCCGGAGGTAAGGGACAGATTCGCGGTCTGCAAGGTGTTCGACGCTGGAATTACTGGTGCTTCTCCAGACGGCTGCGCCGCGCCTCCTGCTACAGCAGCCTCTCCTCCTGCATTACTGTTACCGCTCCTTCCCAATGCAAAGTCAATGGCAGACGCAAATCGTTTTTCAAGTTCATCTGCGGCGCGTTTTTCCGCAGCAAGCGCGGCATTTGCTGCGGAAGCAACAGGAGCAGGAACTGGTGTAGACATCGGAGCACTATATACGCCTCCCCCCGGTGACGCAGCAACACTATACGTCTGCGGCGAGACATCCGGATCGCCCCGATTTACACGAGTTGCAACACGCGGGTCATCATCAGAATCCATCGGCTGCGCAGTCGCGACGCGTGCCCCCTGATTCCGCTGGTCAAGTGCACGCAAATCACGGTAGCTGAGTTCATCCTTTGCGGCAGTTTCTCCCGCATGTGATGGTGTCTTTGTCTCCTGTACCGATGATCCGTTTGGACGGCGCGGGGCTTTGCTCCCGGGATCGTCTTGAAAGAAGACATAGCTCATTGTGAACGCAAGTAAAAGCCCAATGACGGTAAATCCGACAATTTTGCGTCGAACCCCATAAACTCTCTTGTGCACGCCGCTGTTCATGCGGACATCGCCGGGATTCTGGTCGCTTGCATCTCCCTCAAGTTCTTTTGGAGATTCCTGTGCCTCGTCCTCGTCCGTTGTGCGGCTGCGGTTACGGTTGAAATGGGTCTTAAAGGCTTGAATGAATTTGGTGATACTGCCCATATTCGCCATACTGCTCACCTCGCTTTATGCTCGATCGTGATGTTCTCGTGCTCACTTACCCGCAGCTGCGCCTTATCAAACGGGGCATCGATGATATAGTAATCATCTTTCTGCTGGTAGTTAATAAGCGTCATCATCCGATTCCCCTTTTCTTGGATGAAGATAGGAACCTGCCGCTGCGGAATCTTCTTGAACTTCAAGTAAACGCGCATCCCATCGGAAAACACCATTTCGGGACGGTACTCTGCGTTCTTCCCCTTGACCTTATAACTAAAGTCAAGGTTTTCGACACTGGAAACATTGACAGAAGTCGTCCGCAGGGCTTCTTCTTTCTGCTGTGTACGCAGCATATTCTGACGATCTTCCGCTGCATACGTCCATGTCACCATTGGATTGTACCAATCGGCACTATGGATGATGAGCTGATAACTGCGCTTGTCCGTCGTGACAATAAGATTCGTTGTGGAAACTTCTACAACGGGCTTGATGTATAGATGCGGAACGCCGTCCACAGTCGCCGAGGAGACTGCCCATCCGGCAGTATCTCCACCACCGACGAATTGAATCGTCTCCCCCTTGCGGAACTCAAGATCCGTCAAATAGCCACGACGGCAATAGATTTTGTAGAGCTGCGTAGGAGAATACGCGAAGGTCATTGTCGAATTGCCCTGTGCATTGACCGCATCCTGCGTGTCATTGACATACGATGCCGGTGCCGGATTTACAAGTGCTCGATCCGTTGGGGCAGGGACGGCAAGCCGCACCATTTCCTGCTCCCGCTCATACCCATCCAACCGCTCTCTAAGGCGATCAAGGATATTCATGAGCTGCGTCTGCGACGTGCTCACGGCATAGATGCTGTCACGGAGATCATTTAATTCCTGTACTTCCGATTTCGTCAGACCTTTTGCGGGCGCGGTCTGTTCTGCTTTGCGGACAGCCGGCATTTTGTCCGCCTCTGCCTCGCTGCGCTCTGCACGATCAGCAACGAATCGGGCAAGCGTTTCTTCAATAGGAGGTGCATCGCTTTGCACCTGTTCGGTTGATGCGTCCGTACGCGCAGCGTCAGCGGCATACGCAGGAGCGCCGAAAAACATTCCGGAGGTGAGCAGACCACCGAGGACTGCTGCGGCAAGGTGCTTTTTCATACGCTTTTGTAAGAGCATTTTTTTCTCCCTTCAGTACATCCGACTACTTCGCCTGTTCCTGCTGCTGTGTAGGCTGGCTCTGATTATTCTTTTGCTTTGTTCCGATTTCTGCCGAGAAGTTGAGATCGGAGATATAAAGTCCCAGCGGATTCACAAGCAAAGTCTGATCGTCCTTCGGCGGGATCGTGGTCACAGCAAAGACACACTCATATTTTTTTACGTCCTGTTTGCCGCTGGCAATGTTGAACTCCTCCTCTGTCCATGTAGCATGGTAGGAATCCGTATCCGGAATCTTCTTGATACCGGTGATCTTCGTTTGGACGGTATACATCGCATACTTGTTCTTGAATCCTTCATTGCGCTGGATTGCCGCATATTTCTGTGCGGCTGCCTGTGTGAGGTACGCAAATGCTTTTCCCTGCATCTTTTCCTGTTGAACAGGATCGAGCTGGATATTTCGGGCGTTCTGGATGAACTGCCCAATGAAATATCGAACTTCGACTTCCTGCGGCGTGTAATCCTGTGCGATAAAAGCACCTGCTTTTTCTACCTCGCCCGTAGATTTATCCACGGTGACGACGTAAGGGATGATCTGCGATTTGAGTGACTGCACAGTTAATCCAATGGAGAGTACAATGCACGCAACAAGCAGACCGAGTGCAATACGCCGCCAATTATAATTCTGCATGGCAACGCCGCCGATGCGCCGATCGATCACCTCGCGTGCCTGTTCGGCAGGGCTTAACGGTTTGCCCGTATCAGAAAACTTCTCCGGCTGATGGAAAGATTTTAATCCCATGTTCTACCTCCCTGTTTTTCCTGTAGGTACATCCTGTCCACCGAAATATGCAATACGGCGATCAGAAAAGGTCAGCCCCTCCGTGAGGACAGAAGTCTCTGATTCATGTTCTACCGCGACCTCTTCCGGTGGCTCAGGAGGCGCGACAGGCGGATATTGTGCTGCAATCACCGATGCTTGTTGAACCACAGGTGAAACTATGGCAGCGGATGGCAATGGAATATGAGCAGTAATGCTTCCCTGCGGGACTGCTCGCTGCGCAAGCTGCCCCTCCCCAATCGGAACTGCTTGAATCACCTGATCTTTGGGGATCATCTCATTGTTTTCCGGCTGCGGCTCGACGCTGTACGGAATCATCACATCCTCTGACACCGGAGGAGATTCTTCCGCATAAGCCGAACCTCTCGCAACATTGACGAGAATGATTCCGCCGGCAAAAAGAAACGGAACAAGGAGTACGACTGCTGTCATCATCCCCAGAAGAAAACCATGCCGCAAGGTTTTCTTCTCAGTATCATCACGACAAAATGAATACGGTAAAATGCTCATGGATAACCTCCCTACACTCTACACAAGAACATCAGTAGATGATCTCTTCCCGCTCAATGCGCAGTTTTTTTGCAAGTTCGCCGATCTTCCTCTGAATTTTGCTCTCGAATGGATGGCGAAACAGCAGTGTAACTTTTTTCCCACTCATATCCAAACAGACAAATTCGACAGGGGCAAGAATCCGCCAGATATGTCGATGCTGCGGCTGCATTTCTGCAAAGTTCTGCCATAATAGAGTGTTGACCTTCTCATCTTTTGCAAAATCACATACGCGATGCCATACTGCATCTGCGGGAAACTCGCCCCTCTCTGCACGCAGGATAAAGCGCAGATCATGCTCAATCAAAACCGCACGAATCAACGCTTCTGCGTCCCTCATTCCGATCAGACCACGCAGAACCTCTGAAATGGAGAGTTCAGCATACATACTGTTGCCGCCAAGAGATGACAGGAGTGCATGTATCTTTGGCTGCACACGCATCTCGTAGTCGCTCCAGTTCCGCGCTGTCCATGTCCGAATCCTCATCTCTCCAGACATAACGCCCCCTCACCATCGTGTCAAAACAGGTATGACAACGGCTCTGATTCGCGCAAGAGATACTGTTCCTGTATAGCGTCCGTCGAAGCTGCGCGTCGTATCGGCGATGGGCAAGAATGCTCCATCGGGCACAACGTAATCTCCCTGCGTAAGCTGCGGCAATGGTCGATCACTGCTATCCAGCTTACGCACATCACCGATATATACACCGTTAATACAAAAAGAACCTTGATCCCCGATGCTATACACGTCTCCGGCAATCGCTCCCACACGTTTCAAAAATCGGGTGTCTGTGTGCTGCACATATCCCCGTTGGAACGATAAGTCTATGACTTCCTCCGGTGGATCGTAGACAACAATGTCCCCACGTTCAATCTTTGTCGCCGGAATACGCAGATAGATACCGCGTGGCAGACTTGCAGTTGCGTTGTAGAACAAGATGTCCTGCTGCGGCATCTGCCAACCACAGATGTCCGCAAGAAATGCAAGGATAGCAAATATAAAAACGACGGAGACCCAAATTTTTCGCCTTACGGTGAAAGAATCGATGCGTTTCAACATATTGCCGCCCTTCAAGGATAACCTAATGCAGAGTTAAAATACTGCACATTTTTCTAAGTACGCGATTTTTTTTCCTCTCCTACGATTTTCCTGACCGAATCAAGGTATTTGCGTAAGTATGCGTGAACGGTGCTTGCTGCAACCGTATCTACACCAGCAAGTCCGGCAAGTTCTCCGGCAGCGGCAAAGGGATGTTCAATCTTCGCGCGTATGATGCGCTCGTATTCATTCCTCTCGCCGCTATCCTGTGTAAAATGCTCTATGAAACAAATCAGAGAACGACATCGAGAGCGTGAATCGTAAAGGGATTCGAGCCAACCATCCGCAAGTGGAAGTTCTGCGCGAAGAACAAATGTACCGATGCGCATATCGATAATTGAGAGGAGATTTTGCAAGACAATCGGCGAATAAGCATCCGCTGTGCTTGCACGGTAGAATAAGAGTGATGACAATCTGCGTAGAATGCGCTCGTGCATCGCATATAGGTGACGCTCAGAAGCGGGCAGCCGAAGGGCGAGATAGTGAACACTTCTGTTATCACGATAATGACGCACAAGAAACTCCTCTTCCAGTGAGCTCACATTCTCGACGAGGACACGCGCAAGCAACCGAGAAATTTCCTCCCGCTGTGAGCGAAGATATCCTGCAAGAATACGGGGGCGTCTCTCACGCGCACACAGTCCTTGCAGCTCTTCGAGAGAGACCTGTAATACCGATTTCTGCTGCTGCAACGCCTCTCGCAGTGCATTGGAGGCAAGTGTAAGCCCCAAGTCAGGGCATTTTATCCGCATTTTTGATTTCATGGAAAATCCTCCGATCAACCTATCAAGGACTTGCCCGCCCCTGTGGATTCCCGTGTCTGCGCAAATATTCCTGTGCAAACATAGACACCTCACCCTCGCCCGATGCCTGTGCCGTCAAGAACTCATGAAGAGGTCGTTTCACGGGAGACGGCTGCGTCAGGCTCTCCTCTACGAAATCGGATTCAGGAGGGATGTAGGTGCGTGTGGGGGCTGGTTGTACGGTCTGCTCTTCTTGCTGCGACGTGCGCGGAGAGAATGTATAGCCGTTCTTGAGGGCAGCATGAAGCCACCCCGTCGGATTCCGAATGCTCTGCGTCTGCATGGCAGTTTCTAAAAGCTGCGCTTTTTCGTGCAAACATTCCGCACCGTATCGGCGCAAGAAATTTTCGGTCGATGTGTCTGATATACCGAGCGCAGCACAAAGGCTGCGGACATCGCCTGTTGTTGTTTCACGTATTCTATGCGTGTTCTCTGTTGTTGTAGTCTCTGTTACGCGCGTGCGCGAGGAGGACGTGCAAAACCGCGCCACTATTGGGTTTTCGGCTGGTCTATTCGAGCGTGTCAGATTGACCTCTTCGAGCGGTTCATTTTGAACTGCATGTTGGGTCATTTTGACCTCTTCGAGCGGTTCACCCGTATTGACTTTTTGACCTTCTATATCAATCTCTGTATCAGCGGATGAGTTGTCCTGTGCTTCTGCATCATCAGAAACAGCCTGTTCTTCGGTATATTCCCACACTCCCCCCTTCGGAGGAGGAGCGGAAACACGTCGCTGAACACTCTCTATACTCGCACGCACTTGCTCATGCACAATTTTTTGGTTGAGTTCTTCAATGCGGTCAATATTGATGGTGTATGCCTTGGTCTTGTTGAATGCGTCACCGACCGTTGTCGAAAGGAGGGCATTCTGGTCTTCAAGAGAGCGGATTGTCCGCTTGATCGTACTCTCTGACCAGAATGGGAACTGATCGCGCCACTGTTTGACCGTGTTGTAAATCCAGCGGCGTCCATATTGATCGCAAAAGCCCGCCTCGCGCGTAATCCAATACTGCACTTGTTGAAGAAAGATTGCCTCATTCAACCCGAGCAGAACGGCAAGGCTCGGCTGAACGGTGAGCGGGGATTCCGAAATCAGAAGACTTGTCGCTGCCATCGTTCTCCACCTTTCCTATTGCCACAAAACAAGCGGATCCGCATAGACATAATCTCCGTCCGCACCACGAACGATATACTCCAGATGCAGATGTGCACCGGTTACATATCCTGTTGCCCCTACAAGCCCGATCACAGTGCCCTGCGTTATGTACTGATTGATGGACACATACACATCTGACATGTGCGCATACCGTGTATATGTGTCGTATGCCGGATGGTATAAAAGCACCTGATTGCCGAAGCCGTCCGCATAGTTGCCGGACTGGATCACGATGCCATCAAAAAGCGCAGGGATCGGTGTTCCTTCTGCGTATCCCAGATCAACGCCTGTGTGAAATTTCCACTCCCCTGAAATAGGATGCACGCGCCATCCGAACGCCGAGGTCACAGGAAGATCGCCTGCATGAACGCAGAACGGGAAAAGTAGAAGCAGGAATAGCACTGCTCCCACAGAGAAAAGTTTTCTGTTCATGACTGTCCTCTATCGTGAAAAACAAGTCCCCATCCCATTACGCCAAGCATCGCTATGATGACACGGAAATCAATGGATTCCATCGTATCCCCCTCACACATAGTTTTCATCCATCCACAGCCCAAACAAACTGAGCTGCTTATCATTTTCTTTCAAACGATGATCCTGTCCGACCCACCACCGCATAACGTCTGCGCCTGTCTCCCACTGTGTCGGAAAACCATCCGCACGGCGTTTGTCGATCATACGTTGAAATGCTGCCTCGTATGCTTTCGCGTACACAGACCAACGTTCTGCGTCCCGCAGCATCCCCGCCTTGCCCTGATACGGACACATAATGCAGCCGAGGCGTTTGTACCCCTCATCGTAGAGGCTGCAATACGGCAGATTACGGGAGCGTATATACTCCCATACATCCGCATCCGACCAGTCAATGATCGGATGCAGATATTGTTTATTGCGGTGCTGATTGCACGTCTCCACTATTTTCCGATTGGCACGTCGCGTAGATTCTGCGTGCCTCACACCCGTAACGACAAATCTACCTTTGCCGCCGCCCTCCTTGAGAACCTGACAGCAATAGCGAACCATACGCGTGGGCGGCATCCGCTTTTCGGGAATGAGCTGCCACATTGTCCTGATGGGCATATTGCGACCTTCCCACGCCTCCGGATAACAGAGACGAATGAATTTCACCAACTCAGGAGGATCTACGCCTGTCACATTGTAGTGAGCATCATATTTGACCCCTGCTCTCTTACAGAGGTCATATACGACGCAGCTATCTTTCCCTCCAGAAAAGGCTACATAGTACCCCTCGGGAGGCACATGTAGCTGCAATCTCTTAATTGCAACTTTAACCTTATCTACCACGCCGTAAAGAGTGTTTTCTTTGAGCACACTCATCCACTCCTAAAAAGCAAACAAATTCGCCACTTATACAATAACTGCTTCCCGTGGTTCGTAGATGATTTCCTTGCCAAGCTGTGCTGCGAGAGCAAGCTCCTCGCGAACGCCTTTGCTGTGCTCCCAGTTTTGGAGTACATAGATGGCATCCGCTTCGCGTACCATCGCCATTGTGATACGAAGGTACGCATCCCATTCCAGACCGCTCGGCGGCAGCACAGCAGGATTGAGTACCGTGCAATCCTGCTCAAGCAGCCATTGTTCCGCCGTAGCAAAAATTTTCCTATATCCATCAATGCCGGTGATCGCACCAGAGATGAATACGATTTTCCCTTCAAAATTCATGGTAATCCTCTGCTTTCATAGTTGAAAAGGTCTTCAAGGAACGGGGGATGAAATCCACGCATAACGGAACTTCATTGTATCGAGAGCAAAATCAATGGCTGCCGCCTCCTGTGTTCGTCCACTGTCTTTCATGGATTGCAGGAGTTTGCGAAGGGTATCTACTGCCTCCCGTGCGGTAATCGGCTCACTTGGGCAGATACTTTCTTCGACGGCAAGCGAGGATTTATCACTCTCCTCAGATGAAGACAGAGCATCTGTAATCAATCGCTCCTGCCCTTCCTCCTCTTCAAGAAGGGTTTCAAGGGGCTTCCCCCGTGTCTCGTCATAAACATCTGAAATGCTCTCGTCCTCTTTGATTGATGCGATCTCATCGTGCGTATCATCTTCTGTATAGGAGGATATTACAGGGGAAGTGACCTCATACGCCGTGTGTCCTTCTTGCTGATGTACTTGATCGGGAGCGTCCTCCGCATCTGCAAAAGCCTCATCCTCTTGGGTGGGTTCACCCGTCGTGTCAGAAAATGTTGCTTCTTCAACAAAATAGATTTCTGCTACATTTTCTTCCGACTCTGCCTCCGGCTCCGGATTCGATGCTTTCAGATGTGCTGCCAGATCAGAAAGCGTTCCGGAAAGCCGTCCTGCACGAATGGAGGCGACGAAGCTGTTTTGCAGCTCCTGATCTAAAGTGGCAATCTCCACTGCAACACTTTTACCAATCAGCCCCTCCTCAAACGCATTTTTGGCTTCATCCGTAAGCTGCGAGAGTGTCTGTAGACGCTGTAACGCCGATTTTGAAATAGAGAGTATATGCTCGGCGAAGAACGTACGAAACTTCATATTCACTCCGTTTGCATCCGCGAGTTCGCCCTTTTCTTTTGCCTCCTGATAGATTGCCCGTGCAATCGGCTCAAGCTGCTGAACCTCGTTCAGCTGATCCAACACCGTCTTCTGACGGTAGTTGTTGGCGAATATGATGGAGAGCATCTCTACCTGTTCGGCAGAGAGTGCCCCCTTTGCTTCAAAGGCGGGTAAAACATGACACGGCAATTCTGCCTTATCTATTTCACCCCGCCGGATGCGGCAGAGTGTTGCAGAGAGACGACGCTCACCCGAGATCAGGCGATATGTGCCGTCGCCGTTCGCAGTTACCTCCAACGGTGCCATGTGATCGGAAACGGCAAGCGAGTTTGCCATTTCCTCAATGCCCTCAATCGAATAGAAGTTCTTTTCGTTTGGTACAATCTTTTCTGCGTCGATATTCTCAACACGATAGACGGAACGCTGAACTGCTGCGTTTTGTGTTGCCGTGTTGAGATAGGAAAGCATACTTCCTTTATGTTTTTTCATTGGAGCAGTTCCTCCGCAAATCGAAGGACATCCCTTGCCACACGGCAGTAAGGACAGACCTCAAAGATACTCTTACGCGCACGGCTCGCTGCGAGAATATGCCGTTTTGCCATCGGTGTCGCGTAGGAAACGCGCGACTGGAAGAGCGGAAACCCCTCACGCTCCAAATCTTTGCTGAGTTCGATTGCTTCCGGATATGCCATATACTGATTCACGAGAACGCCTTTAATGGACAAGCTCGGATTGAACTGCTGCACATCCGTAATCTGATCGCGCATCTTGCGAATGCCCTCGATGCTGTCCAATTCAAGAAGCGTCACGATAATCACATCATCCGTACAGGCGAGTGCATTGAAAACACTCATGTTGATGTCCGGCGGATTATCGATCACACAGACAGCATAATCATCGGCGATTTCCGCAAGCGCATTTTTCAGAATCAAGTCCTGCCGCGTCTCCTGATCGCCGATGACGGCATAATTCGCCTCGACAAGCCCCATATCCGCAGCAATGAAGTCGATGTTGGTGTACTGCGATTTCTGCAAAACATCACGCGCAGATGCCCCGTCCATCAAGATATTCGTGAGCGTTCCTTTTCGCTCATCTGCCCCAAGCCAACGCGAGGCATTGCCTTGTTTGTCGTTGTCAATAAACAGGACACGCAAGTCCCACGATTCGGCAAGCAGATACGCCAGCCATGTTGAGATCGTCGTCTTTCCAACGCCGCCTTTGAGATTGATGAAACTGATGGTTTTCATGTTTTCCTCCCTGTCCTGATTTATAGATGACTTTCCTGATCTGCACCGTCCGAATAGGTAAAGCGTTCAAGTTCGCTGATGACCTGTCGCATATAGTCAATCAGATCGCTGACACGCTCCGCATTTTGCGGATCATGCTCCATCGCTTGAAACTCCGCAGACAGCTGCCGGATACCGGATCGTATGTTGAGCTTCAGACGATGCAAATTTTCTTCAAATTTGGATATGTGATGTACCTCGATGATGGTCTCAAGGTATTGGATTTTCTGCTCGAGGGATGCAATTTTTTGCATAAGAGCATAGCGGGACTGCTGGTCATCCATTTCACGCCTCCTTATTTGTCCTAAAATTCAATAAAAATGTCCTTGCAGTTTTAATAAAATTCTGCTACGCTATGCAAGAAACTGGTGGTGAAGGTGAAAATCTCGGTCGCAGAGTGTATTCATCATCCCTCCTGAATCCGCATTGATGTCGGTCAATGCGGATTTTTATATGTCCATATATCTCTGAGATTATCAATCCCCAACGCATCAGCAATGCGAAATGCTGAGATAAGGCTCGGTGAAATGGATCCGTTCTCATAGCGTATATATGTCCTACGCGATACCCCAGCCAGTTCGGCAATTTCTTCTTGTTGCTTTTTCTGCTGGAGGCGAATCGCCCTTAATCGATTCTCAAGATCACATTTCATACGGAGCTATCCCTCCTCGGTGGAAGGATCACGCCGAAAGCCGACCCTGAGTTCTATGTTCTCCTCCGTGTAACTGGAAGTCCAGATAGAAATAGCCTCATCCTCTTGTTCGTACTGCAATATTCCCTCTGCTTCAAGGTCATGCAACGTCTCCCCCACTTCCTCTACGGATGCAACCAGATACCGAGCAAACTTCTTGATGTCTAGGTGAAATCCGTTCGGAGCAGCCGTTACAAGACCAATGAGAACCCCGCGTACAAAAAGCCTCATGACGTACTCCCCCCACCAATCTGATCGCCCCATATCTCGAGCACATCTGCGCCAAGATAGTTGGCGATCTGCATTGCGACTAACGTCGGCGGCACTTCTGCATCGGTGTCATCTTCGTATCTCTTATAGAGATAAAGAGGTATACCGACGGCTTCCATTACCTGCCCCTGCGTGATCTTCTTTTGTGCACGAATTTGCCGCAGCCGATTCCCAATCCGGCGCTGCCGCTCCGCAAGAAAAGGACTGTTCTCTACAAAGGTTCTTCCGCAGTCTTGGCAGCGATACCGTCGGCGATTGTAAACATATCGCTTCGTGGCATTTGGAATCCCCTGTAACGTCTGAAGTCGGTACTGATGCACGTCGGTATGATGCGATCCGCACGAGGGACATTTCACGTCATCGACACGGGGGATGTGGAAACGTATCTCATCCTCCGTGCGAATCTCGATGCACTCCTCCGGGAGCGAATCAACATAGCTGACAAACTCAGCAGGTTTTATCATTCTGATCTCACCTCTTTTCGCAAAAAAAAATAAATGTTGCAGGACACATAATGTGTCTCCACAACATTTATCATAGAGCCTTATTGGCTCTTTGTCAATAGTTGTGGAGAAAAATAATGGCGATTTTTAGGATTTTTTTGTACGGCGACTTTGACGCTCTTCGCTGTTGAGAATATACATGATACGCCGACGGAAGTTTGCAAAGCTACGGAATCCGTAGCATACACGTTTCAATGTCTTAATCGTTGTGTTGCAGCCCTCGGTGAATCCATTGTTATAGCCGGTACGGATCCCGTTCCAGATTTCCTCTTTCCACTGCTCGGTCGTTTTTAGAACTCTGATGAATGGCGCAATATTAGAGGCAAGAACGTGTTCCCTAAAATTCCGCAGCCGTTCCTTAAACGTCTTCCGATCGCAGCTGTCAAAGAGGCGATAGTATTCTTCTTTCAACGCATGGGCGAGGATCAGCTTTTCGGAGAGGCTGAACATCTGCAAGAGTTTTGCCCGTTCTCCTGAGCTGAGTTTATGTTGTCGTCGAAGCAGAACGCGGCGCGAGTTTTTGAACCATTTCCTATTATGTTTATCAAGTCCCGTCTGGACTTCTTTTCGGATGCTGTCCAGTGCATCGTTGGCAAGTCGTACCGCGTGAAATTTATCGGCTACGATTTCTGCATTGGGAAGAAAATCTTCAACGAGGCGACGAAAGAGCGGCGATAAATCAATGCTGACCAACGCAACACTTTCACGATCCGCAAGTGAATAGCCTTGGATTCTATCATAGAGTGTTGCCACGCTGCGATCATCAATGATGTCACAGCACTTACGCTTCTCTAAATCGTTGACCACGACCTGAAATTGTGCGCCAGCATTTCCTCGAAACTCATCGATTGAAATAACGGTGCTTAATGTTTTTGGGCTTGCTGCCTCTTTTTCTTCGACGCAGTTCATCGCTCGCTCAAAATAACGCATAACAGTGTTCGTAGAGATTCCATGTCTGCGTGCAATAAGTGCGGACGGAACAAGTTCGCTGTGCTCCTTGATAATGTTGTCGATTTCACTGCGCGGAATGCGCTGAAAACGTTCGATGAACGAGTTTTCCTCGAAAAAGGCTTTCCCGCACTTCTGACAACGGTAGCGGCGTTTCCGATAGATATAGACCGTATCGGTTGGAAGCCCGCATAAATTTTGCGAGCGATAGGAGTGAACATAGGTATGCTGTGATCCGCAAATAGGGCAAACATGATGCTTGCGCGGCAAATGAAATTGTACGCAGCTCTCAGTGGTTATTTCCTTGCAGTCCTCTGGTAGTTTTAATAAAAAAATGTTAAAATCCTCGTACATGGAGAAAGCCCCTTTCTGATTGTTTTCGCCAACACACAGTATAGCGGAATTTCTCCATGAAAAAAAGGATGGATGCCAGCATTTGCGGTCATCCATCCTTTTTTGATGAGAAGTATCGGTCAAAACGGAATTTCGTCATCATCCACTGCCGGGAATGGTGCTTCGGAAAACGATTCATCCGAAACGGCATCCGGTATCTCCTCATTTGTTTTGTTATCTCTCCTTCGGGGGGTCAGGAACTCGACCTCTGTGGCGACAACTTTCGTCCAATAGGAAGTGTTTCCCTGTTCATCTTGACGGCTGTCTGAATCAAGACGACCGATCACATTGATTCGATCGCCACGCATCAAATGATCAACACAGGCATCGGCGAGCTTATTCCAAATTTCAATTTGGAAATAATTGACGGGATACTTCCCCTCCTCGTTTCTTTGAAAACCTTTCTGGACGGCAAGCGGAAAATGAATAACATGCTTCCCTGTCTTGGTGTAGTGTTCGCGAATGTCTGCAGCGAGACGACCACTCAAAGTTACATTGTTCATCAGAATTTCCTCGCTTTCATTGTTGGACGTTTGGGGGCTACATCCGGTTTTCCATTTTTATCCGGCAGCGTCGCTTTACATTCCGGATAACCGGAGCAAGCCCAGAAGAACCCTTTCGTTCCTTTTCTACGCACCATCGCCTTGCCGCATTGCGGACACTTCACAATATTTTTCGGTGGGGTAATCGTTGAGGTTTTCGCGTTTTCAAGAAGTTCCCGCACATAGACTTCCTGCTGCGCAGAAAAATCTTCGACAGACATGCTTCCGCTGCTGATCGCATCCAGATCATTCTCCCATTGCGCAGTAATGTCCGGAAAGATAATTTTGTCCGGTAGAATTTTGCACAGCGAGATGCCTAGTTCGTTCGGCACGAAGTTATTTTTTTCGAGCCGGACATAGCCGCGCTTCTGGATGACTTCAATCACTTCGGCGCGTGTTGCTTCCGTTCCAATCCCGGAACACTCTTTGAGCGTTTCTTTGAGTTCCTTATCTTTTACATACTTATGGATCTCTTTCATCGCCTTTAGGAGTGTTGCCGGAGTAAAACGCGGCGGCGGTTTTGTTACGCCCTCCTGAATCTTCCCATCCTGATATGTGACGGAATCTCCTTCACGGAGGCTTGGAAGATTCTGCACCTCATCGGCATCATCCTTTGCTTTATCATCGGTCTGCTTTTGATAGAGTGCTTTCCAGCCGTCCTGCAAAATCACTTTTCCGCTTGCCGTAAAGATTTCCTCTCCAACGGAAACGTCGATTTTCGTAGAGAGAAATTCCTGCGCCGGATAAAACTGTGCGATGTAGGCACGCGCAATGAGTCCGTAAAGATTTTTTTCCTTTTCCGAGAGTGCCGCATAATCAGGGCGAACGGTCGTCGGAATGATCGCATGATGCGCTGAAATCTTTTTATCGTTCCACGCGCGGCTCTTGATGCTGCGATCCGCTTTTTCAGCAAACGCGGAAAACGGCGCAGAGAGTGCGGCAAGATTTTCTAAGATCGCATCTTTATCGGCAAGCTGATTCTCCGGCAAATAGTCGCAGTCGGATCGTGGATAGCTTGTGTACTTCTTTTCGTAGAGGGACTGCTGCGCATCAAGAACATCCTGCGGTGAATATCCGAACACTTTGCCGGCATCGATTTGCAGTGCAGAGAGTGAATACGGAAGCCGCTGTGCAGCTGTCCCTTTCTTCTGCTCTACACTGGAAATTTTCGCAGGAGAATTTTTTACTTCTATTACAATGCGCTCTGCAACATTCTTTTCGATGATGCGCCCTTCCCCATCGACCCCATCAAGTTCGCGCGGCTTCCATTTTGTGAGAAAGCTGCCGTTTTCATGCTGCCAAAGAATGCGCGGCGTGAAGAACGTCACCGGGCGAAATTGCTGGATTTCAATTTCGCGCCGGATGACAAGCCCCATCGTCGGCGTTTGCACTCTTCCGACGCTGACCGTATTCGTATACCCTGCCTCACGCGCACGAATCGTATAGATGCGCGAAAGGTTCATTCCGATGAGCCAGTCGGCGCGACTGCGTGCGAGTGCAGAATTGCGCAGACCGACAAACTCATCATTGCTGCGCAAACTCCGCAGCGCATCCGCGACGGATTTTTCATCCAGTGCATTGAGGAGAATACGTCGGATCGGCTTTGTTCGCAAAACGCCAAGTTCGCTTAGCACTTCATCAACGAGGAGCTGCCCCTCACGATCCGGATCGCCGGCATGAACAATCTCATCCGCATCCTTCACAAGTGCACGGATAATTTTGTACTGCTTCGCGGCACTCTGCTTTACCTTCATCTTCCATGCAGATGGAAGAATCGGCAAATCCTCAATGCGCCACTTTGCATACTTCTCATCGTATTCCTCGGGGCTGCATTGTTCAAGAATGTGTCCGAAGCACCATGTCACAACATCATTTCCCGCATAGATACATCCGTCACCTGTAACGCATTTACCAAGCCCCTGCGCAATCGCCCGCCCGAGACTGGGTTTCTCTGCGATAAAAAGACGCTTCACATCATCGCCCCCTCATGCGCTTCGCTCTCCGCATTTTCTTCGGTCGCATACGCTTGCTGCTGCATGACTTCCTGCTCCTTTTTTTCCTGTGCAAGCGCATAGAGGCGTTCCAGTTCCTGCGGCGTGTCAAATCCCATCGCAACAACTTTTTCACCGATGATCGCGCTACGCATTTTCTGGATGTCGCTGATCGCTTTTTTGCAGGTACGGATTTTCTGCTGTGCGCTCTTCAGCCCCTTTTCAGCCTTTTCCAAAGACTTCATGTGCTTTTGAAGCTGCTCGTCGATTTTTTCAAGCATATCCTTTGTTTCGTTCTTCATGTTTTCATCTGACATAAAAATCGCCTCCTACAAAGTTTGCCTCGTTGGCAAAAAAGAACATTTCGCTTCTTGCTGTATTTTATCACAGCAATCTCCGATGACACAACATATTGTGCCATGTGACAAATCTGTCACTTGATATAGTGGTATCACAATAGTATAATCAGGGTGTCTTGAGAGGTTTCGAGGTGCACTTAGGAGTTTCTCACGGGTGAGAAACTCGGTGCAGGAACGGCAAAAAACGCAGAATCATAAAAATGCGATTCTCACAAAAATTTAATGGTTCTGTTCTGCCAATCGCCTACGCTCCTTGAACCTTCGGTTTTGCAAAAATGACGAGAATCCGTAACCTATATTCGCAGAATAACGAGAGGAGATGAGATCATGGCGTGCTATCACTTCCGTTTGAAGTCGGACAAGAAGCCGAATGGTATGCGTGTCTCATCGGCAGAACACATCTCGTATGTGAACCGCGAAGGAAAATATCAGGATGCAGACAGCAGATTTATCCTGCAAACAGGAAGTTATAAAAATACGATTTACGGCACTCATCCAATTCTGTCGCTGCCGAAAAAACCGATGCTGCTCTATAGCAGTCCCTTCGGAAATATCAAGCTCGACGCACACGGTATTCACGTCAGTCACGGGGCATCCATCGAGACACAGGCAATCGCACTCAGGACAGCGCAGAAAATTTTCGGCGATGAACTCGGTGTTCATGGAGATGAGGGTTTCGCGCGCAATCTCCTGATCGCCGAAAGAGACCTTCAGCTGGGTGCGCATTTTTCGGATGCGGACTTGGAGCGTGCCAACGAAAAGATGCAGAAGGAGCGTGAAGAGATTGAATGGCAGCGAGGACTCGCTCAAGGATCTGCTATCAGTGCTCGACGATACACCAGAGCAGACAGCGATGGAGGAACATTTGGAAGAAGTGGGCTTGCCCGTATACGAGGAGACTGGAAATCCGGAGCCGATGGATTCGACATCAGCGTATTCCAGTCAGACGCTCCTCAATCTACCATCGAAACTCTTACCCAAAAAGGACTTCACCTGCATGTTCTGCCCGGCGGCAATGTGGCTCACAAAAGGAGACGTACTCATCTGTTTTTGTCGGATGATGAAAAGCGTATGCTTTACCTCGACGGAGGAAGACGAGAGTCTAATCTTGCTATGCGATGGTCCCTTTCTCGTGGACGCAGAGGCGAAATAGAAAAAGCCGCAGATTCCATTCTCGGCGTTTTGCAGAAAAACGTCGATGGCGATTTTGCTTTTGCACATCTACAGTACATCAATCGCGAAGCCGCATTCACGAATCGCGGCGGCTGCGTCGCTACCGGTCATCACCTTCCGCAGTGGGCGAACGATTCCCCGCTGCGCTTTTTCCATGCAGCCGATCGATTCGAACGCTCAAATGGTGAGCGATATAAAGAAATCGTCTTTTCGCTCCCGCAGGAACTTACCACGGAACAAAACAGAGAGATCATCGACCGCTTTCTCGAAAAGCATCTAAAGGGGCACTATTACGCATGGGCGATTCACGAAAAGATCGGAGCAATGTCCGGCGGTGAGCGTCATCCGCATGTGCACATCATGTTCTCAACGCGGGAACTGGATGCCATCGAGCGGAAAAAAGAGCGCACGCCCGAAACTTTTTTCAAGCGTGCCAATACGAACACGCCGGAACGCGGCGGATGTCCAAAAGCAGAAAAGTGGGTCGGCAAAGATCGACGGGAGTATCTTCTCACCATGCGCGAAGATTATGCACGCATTCAAAATGATGTGCTCGAAAAATATGATATTCCGGTGCGCGTCAGTCATCTCTGCCTCGAAGCCCAAAAGATGCAAGCGGAGATGCGCGGTGACTGGGTGCTTGCAGAGATTTTGGATCGTCTTCCGCAGACTTCCACATCGCCGATCTCCATCATCCGCGACGATGATGTCGTGCGCCGCCAAAAGCAGCTGCGCAAATTCAACGATCAACGAACGGATCAGATCATCCGTCGCGCTCTTGAAAACGATGCAGAGAAAGAAGAAGACGCGCAGCGGATGTTTTCTGCTGCGTGCGAAACACATGATTTGCTGCGCAACGAACTTCTTTCCCAATACGAACAACACGATCAGGAGGAAATCGAAGCACAGAAAAATGAATTGGAAGACGCACGGAAAGAAGTAGAGGTCTTAGGTTCTCTCGTTATGTGGGGAAAGGATGCGCTCGAAGAAGCACGCCTCGACTTCCTCGGCGAAGAGGGCAGAGAGGCGTGGAACATGGTCATGTCGTTACGCAAAGATTTGAACGAGGCGAAAGAGTTCAGTGCATCGTTTCAGCTTCCCCCAGATGCCTCAGAGGAAGAGGATGTCGCGATGGGCGAACTCGAGATCGCCATGCACAAGCGCATACAGAAACTCACACAGGAATACAAAGACGCGGCAAAGAAGTTGCAGCCCCATCTCAAGAAACTCAGTGCACGCAACACGCATAAAAACATTCAGCATCGCATAAACGACTACCTTTTCCAGAATGAACTTCCAAAGGCACGCTATCTAAAAGCTCTGAAAAAGTACGCTGATCTTGCGGAGAAAACAAGATGCAAGCTGGATAACGTACGCTGCGCGTTTGCAGCGCAGAACAAGTATGATCTCATGCGAGATGATCTTTCGATGACGCTCGACGATATAACATCGATTCTGCGCCATGCGAAGCAGCACGCCGATCATCAGGTGCGCAGCAAAGCAGCGGAGCTTGTTGCTGCACGCAAGGAAGTGCTCTCATACGAGCGCATCATACAGATTGCAGAAAACATCTATGAGCGCGGCGGTATCAAACGACTGCGCGAACGAGAACGCAAACTCGCAAAGAACGAAGAGTATCTTGCAAACGACAAGGAAGCACTCACAAATGATGAGCGTGTGTTTATGGCAAAACCGATACCGAGCGGTCATGAACTTTTTGGCAGTCAAAAAGCGGCGTATGAAAACGAGAAGCGAGAACTCGCCGATCGTCGGAAAGAACATTCAGAGAGAGCTATGCGACTTGCGGATGAACGCAGAGAATGTGCCCGTCTGCGCAGCGAGATCGATGCACGTCGCGATACGCCGGAGGCAGAAAGAAAGATCCAGCAGATTGCCGTCGGCATTATGCGCAAGAACTGGTCTGCCGTCATGAACGTAAAAAAAATTGCCGCAGAGCTGGAAGCTCTACAGCAAAAATATGATACCGCCGATGCGCGTGTAAACGCAGTTGAAGCCGAACGCGACAAACGCGGCGGTGCTGCGCGTGTCGTCTCGAAGGGCGGTCGGAGCGGCGGCTCACCGATGGATGATGCCCGTGCGATTGCCGATTATCTGCGCAGCGCCCCCGCAACGCAGCTGATCGCAAAGGATCGTGATGACCGCATGGATGAAAACTGGACGCTGATGTCGGCGTTCGAGAAGGACGAGATTGCGGAGGAATCCTCACGGGGACGATAACGTCACCGCGATTTTTCCTCGTGCTGCTCTTCCCTCTCCCGCACAGAATCCTTTGCAATATTCCTCGCCCCGCCTTTCTCCATCTCCTTGCGGTGCGGAGATTCGGCGTGCAATGTCTTCTCGATGGCATAGACACCAAATCCGGCTTTCGCCATGCGGCTTGCAACACGCCGTTCTGTTTCCATCGTGCCCTGCACCTTGCCGTCCTCTGTTTCCTGTTTCATGGCATCACGATAAAACTCCGTCGCCGATTGAACCTCATGTGATTTCTTGAGAATTTCGTCACGCCGTTGCGTGAGGGCGGTGATGCCTTTGTCGAATACGCCCGCAACGCTGTGAAGCACACCATCAATCGCCTTGTGCGCCTTTTGCTTCAAATAGCTCTTGACCTTGGTTGGCGCAAGTTTCACGGAGTAGTAGGCTTCTTTTACAGATTCCCGCGATGCAGCAAACATCTCGGATGCAACAATGCGCGGCTGATTCTTTGCCTCTTTGCACATTGCATCGATAGCGGCGAGGAACTCCGTTGATACGGCGAGACAGCGGGCAAGCTCCTCCGGTGACTGCGCTTTTAGTTCGCGTTCGCGCTCTAGCTCCTCGATCCGTCGGCGAAGCCCTTCAATCTGCTCCTGATACTCCTTCTCCCGCTGAAGAATGAGTTCGCATCGCTCCTGCATGTAGGCAGCTCCCTCACGCATGGATTCCTGCGCGTCGAGAAGAACCTTGCTGCACTCCTCATCGGATTTCCCCTCACTCTTTGCGTCTCCCGCCTGTTCGATTGTCCGAATGATATTCTCATGACGTGGCGCATAGCCGTCCCATGTCTCCTGATCTGCGCCGCAGTTCTGCTCTGCCTCCTCCACATTCTTCATGCTTGTATGAAGATCGTCGGCGATGCCGCGCAGCTCCTTTATGGCGTTGTCGTCCAGAGACTCCTCAGCCACCGTCAGGCTGTCGAAAATCTCCTGATGATATACGTCAGCATCCGTTTTCACTGCCTCTTTAGGTACTTTGATAGAATTGTCCACGTTCTTCTCCTCCTCTTTTTCCTGCTTGAACTTGACAAGATCCTTTTCATCCTTTATATTATAGGTAAGGAAGCTGTTCGTTTGCTCTTCCATGGGGAATTGGACCCCGGCGGATAAGAGAAACTGAGCAGCTTTTTCTCTGTTTGCATAAAGAAGAAAACCATCTTTAATATTGTCTTTATACCAGCTATAACGGGGGCGACCATGACGGTCGTCTTTTCCATAGATCGCCGTGATGATATTTGCCTGTTCCCATACTTTTGGCTTGTCTAATGCAAAAGGAACCAGAATCTCAACACCTTGAGAATCCTTCAACGACAATGCTACGACAATGCGATCCGGTTGTGTCTTAGAACGAAAAATCATCATAGGATCCCGTAGCGCCTCCGGAAGCTGTTTTAGTATCTCCGGGGTGATCTCAGGATGATTGGTCAGCATGGTTTTCCTGAGCTTTGAAGGATCCACATAAACGGGGAGCGGTTTTACACCGACTAACTGTAAAGAAAGTGGTGTCTGCATGACGTGAATCGGTGGATGATTATAACTATATCCACCATCTACCCACGCATCAATTTCTTGAGAAAATGATGTGTCCTCTTGCAGTTCGTTCATTCACCTACACTCCTTTTAGAAAAGCGTTCAATGACTAATACTTAGAGAATTAGTCGTTGAAGGCTTTTCTGTTTTATCTGCTGTACTTCGCCACATACTCCTCAACGAGTGCCGGCTCGCGCTGGATCAGTTCGTTCACAGAGAGAAGTTTTTTGATTGACGGCTCTTTTTCCGCATTGCGAACAATTTCTTTCCCGTAGGATCGATCCTGAGAAATGGCAGCGTAGGGGCTGTTGCGTTGGATTGTATCAGCGATGCTGCTGCGCAGACGGTCGAGTTCGAGATAGGCATCTGCGTCATCGGCGAGAGCAGCCTTGATCTCCCCAATGGCATACGCGGTATCTGCCTTTTTCCATCCCCGCTCATCCGTCGGCGTATAACTTGAGAGACCGTTCTGATAGGCACGCTCACGAAAATTGCTCGAATAATCCTGATCGCCAAATATACGCGCCATCTCTTGCATGTCATCCGTACCGGAAAACCACCCGGGGTGCATCGCCACAGAATCATAGCCCTGTGCTGCGCGATAAAACATCTCCCGCAGCTTTTCCGTATAGAGACGGTAGGCATCCGCACCGATGCTTTCCTCTGCTGCGGAACTCAGCTGCTGCACGCGCTCATCCGCGAGCGGCGTGAGAACAAAATCCCCCTTATGTGCGTTCAGTTCCTGCTCGACAAATCCGACATCTGCCACGCGGAAGATGCGACCATCCGCTTCGATGAGATCACCTTCCGCAAGAAAACGTCCTTCCTGCGGCGGGCGCATAGCATAATGTGCAAGAATCTGATCGAGACCGTGCTCGCGCATCATGTCAGTACGGACATAGTTTTCCTGCGCGGTGATTTCATAGTCACGGTTCAGATACGGCAGCGATGCTGTTGGCGAGACACCTTCTTTATGCTGATAGATGGTAACGTGCATAGACTTGTTGGCGAAGTAATTGTAGTCTGGGGTCATCTCGTAGGCGGCAGCCACGCTTGCAGGGAGCTGCTTTTCATAATATGCTGCTCCATAACGCGCAGACTTGTCATCTGGATCGACGAGATAGAGATTCTCCTTTGGGATTGCCCCTGCATCAGCCGGACGCTCCGTCAAAAGGTATTTGTAAAACCGTGCCGTCCCGCGTGCCAGTGCTTCCGGTGGAAGCGTCAATGTACGCAAATCAGCAACAGGGATAGGCATGGTATCAGCGATCGCAGGGGTATCGGTCGTCACCGCTTTTTCCTCCGGTGCTTTGTCTTCTGCACTATCTATGATAACGTCCTCATTCGCCACAGTCAGATCTTCCATACGGAAACGCTCAGGCATGAATCCCTTGATATAGTCTGCAATCTTCCGTGCTTCTGCGGAGGCGCGGAAAATCTCCATCTTATCCTCTTTGAGATCTTTCACCCAGCTCTGCACATACGCTGCGTGATTGGTCGGATTCATGGGCAGCCCGAAATCAAGTGCAAGATATGCAGATGCAAGCTCTGCGCGTAGTTCTTCCTTCGCGTATTCAGGAGATGCGTACTCTCCTATCAGATTCCGATCAAGACGATCCTTATGGCTCGTCCAATGCGCAAGCTCGTGCAGCGCAGTCGCATAGTATTCGCCGAGATTGGGAAACGCCTCCTTCGGTGGCAAATGAATATCATCCGTTGACGGTGAATAACATGGATGAGGTTTCGCCGCAGGAACATCATGCTTGATGACAGCGCCGCTTGCCTTTAGGATGCCCTCTGCAATCTCATATTGTTCCTCATGTGTATATCCCCGCTCTTTCGGAACGTATGGCTTGAGTGGATGCTCTTTATAGGTGCACTTACCATCTGCGTCAAGGATCGGATTCCCGTCTGCGTCCCGCAAGTATTCGCGGCGCACACAATCAGATGCGTGAAAGACGTTGCAGAACCGCTTCGCCCAGTATTGCTCATCCTCCGGCAACGCATTCCCGTTCTTATCGTGCGTCTGCTTCCATGACATCTGAATGAGTACGGACTTTGCACCTTTTCTGACACCATATTGCCATTCGAGTTCAGGATTGACGGGATCACCCTGCTCCTTTAGTGCGGCGACGCGCTCCCGGAAGATACGATTCTGAGCGTTCAGCATTCCCATCGTAAAGAACCGAGGATCGTTGCTTTCCTTTTCTGCCATGATGAACGAGAGGTATACGCTGTTAATACGGGAGTACCGATGCCGGCTCTTTCCGTTAATCGGGCAGACAAGTGCTGCACCGACGTTGTTGTCCCAGCCCTGTTGCCAAGGGAGTTTTCCGCTTTCCATCAGTGCAATGATTTTCTGCGTAGTCTGCTCGTACAGGTCGGGTTTTGATGTGCTGCTCCTGCCTACAGTCTTTTTCTTTCCATTTGCCATGATCTGCCTCCTTTTTATCTCGCACACACAGCGCGTATCTGACTTTCCTCACGGGCAGTCGGCTGAGTTCGCCGAGCACCGCATGCGGCGATTGCTTCCTCGCTGCTCACTTCCATCTGTTTTGTAATCTCAATCAGCCGCGCCTTTTTCTCTGCCTCCTCTGCGGCATGTGGGAACGGTTTCTTGATCTCCTCCTCCGCATCTTTGACATCCGCAGCAATACGCGCACGCTCCTCCTGCACTTGACAGAGTTCCTTTACAATCCCGTCATAGAGGGAAGAAATGCGGCGCACCGTGACTTCCGGCTTATCCGAAAAGCCGATGCGATGACTGCGTTTCCCCGTCAAAATGATATACGGCTGCATCGCTATCGGATCGATGCGTATTTGAAGTTTTAATCCCCGATACTCACCGCTGAAGTCTTTTGTCGCCGAGAAGCCACCCTTTGCCGCCTTATGCAGAATATCGGCTGCCTTGCTGCGATCGGTGACGAGCTTTCCGCAGAGCGTCATCTGAAAGAGTTCTTCTCCTTGTTCATTCTGCAAGCAAGCACTATCCATACGGAGCTTGTCGTCCATCAGCCCCGCAATTTTCGCATCCTGCTCCTTGATGCGTGCCGGACCGTCAATTGCCGTGAACTTTTGCAGTTTTTGCCGCGTCGATTCATAGTCAATCTTTGCGATCTGGATACGACCAAGACGGTTTTCCAACTCCATCTTCTCACGCAGGAACGGATTCCCTGTCGCAACGGCTTTGAGTTCGGCATACGAGAGAACGGTCTCGTCCATATCTTGCAACGTACGCAGTGGGCTTCGGCTCGTCATGACTTGAGCGATCTGCTTCTGCTTGTTCTCGACCGTCTGCCATAGGTAGGCATCGAATGTCCCCTCTGTTACATAGCGGAAAATCTTCACCTTGTCATAGCGATTGCCGGGGCGAACAATCCGCCCCATACGTTGCTCAAGATCAGCGGGTCGCCACGGAACAGAAAGATCATGCAGTGCGGCAAGTCTGTCCTGCACGTTCGTCCCAACGCCAAGCGTTCCTGTGGAGCCGATGAGGACACGAACCTCGCCGCTGCGCACTTTATCAAAGAGTTTTTGCTTATCCTTGTCCGAAACTTCCTGCACAACAGCAATTTCTTCACGCGGAATCCCGCTCTGAATGAGCTTTTCGCGAATGTCATCGTAGACGTTAAAGCCACCTTTTCCTGCGCCCGTAGATGTGGATTCATCGCAGAAAAGGATCTGCGTACCGCGCTCTGAACTCGTCGCTCGGTATGTTTCGAGCAGATTTTTCACGCAGCGGTTTACCTTGCTGTTCGGCGCATCTGCTGCCTCCGGAACGACAAGGCGCGGATCAAGGGACAATGCCCTACCGGCATGTGTAATGAGCAGCATGCTGTCCTTCGTCATCGTCCCATCAACTCGAATAACATCCTGCGGTGTCTTTCTGCGAATATCATCAGCGCGTGTCACAAGATCACTGATGATCTCTTTTTGTTCCTCTGAGGCGGGGGTTTTATCAACGATAACATCTGCGGTTGGGACGATGACATCTTTGCCAAGCATATCGGCTGTCCGCACGTCGGCGAACGACTTAAAGCTCGTCATGAGTTCCGGCAGATTACGGAAATTCGAGAACCGCTCTTTGAGCTGATAGCCGCGTCCTTCCGGCTTCAGCTCCATACTGACGGTAATATCCGTAAAAGCCGCAGCCCATGCGTCAAAGCTCTCAAGTCCCAATTCTTTCAGGCGATCCGGAGCAAGATACCGCTGCATGGTATAAATTTCGGTCATGGCATTGGAAATTGGCGTTCCGGTCGCAAAGATCAGTCCTTTGCCCTGCGTGATCTCGTTGATGTACTGTGTCTTCATGTAGAGATCCCATGTCTTCTGTACATGGTCGGTCGTACCGACACCGGCAACGCGGGCATGACGAGTCATAACCTCAAGATTTTTGAACTCGTGCGCCTCATCGATAACGAGTTTGTCCACGCCAAGCTCCTCGAAGGTAATCACGTCATCCATCCCTTTGCGGTTGGACTGTTCGAGTTTTTTCAGACGGTTCTTTTGATTGGTGATGAGCTTTGTGATGTTGCGGACAGAGAAATCTTTGGCATGTGCCCCATTTGCCCGCAGCGAGAAGAGCTTATCCTCGAGTTCGTCAATGGCACGCTGCCGCATTGCCGTTTCGCGCTCTGCGGACAGCTTGATCTTCTCGAAGGAAGATGCACCGATGATGACCGCATCCCAGTTCTGCGTAGCGATGCGGGAGATAAACTCCTGCCGGTTCTTCTTCTCGAAGTCCTTCTTCTGTGCGACCAGAATCTTCGCCCGAGGGTAAAGTCGCTGAAACTCCTCGCCGGTCTGTGCGGTGAGGTGATTCGGAACGACCATGAGTGCCTTATGCGATAACCCCATGCGCTTTGATTCCATAATGGAGGCAATCATCTCGAACGTCTTTCCTGCGCCGACACAATGAGCGAAGAGCGTATTGCCGCCGAACAGGCTATGCGCAATGGCATCCTTCTGATGCGGCTTGAGGGAAATCGTATTCGTCATGCCGGGGAAGGTGAGTTTCGAGCCGTCAAACTCGCGCAGCCGCACGCTGTTGAAACGGCGATTGTAGTATTCCTGAATCTCCTTGACGCGGGTAGGGTCGGACAATAGCCACGAACGGAACTTATCGCGCAGCTCCTGCTGTTTCATCTGCGCCTGTGTCGTAAGTTCCGGATCGACGACCGTTTGATCGGAACCTTCTGCGATCGGAACTCTCACCTGCGCGTTGCGCTGGTTGAGACACTGCTCAATGAGATCGTATGCGGTCTTCCCACCCGCAGAATACTGCGTTTCTGCCGAGAGTTCATAGGATAGACGTTCCGTTTTCGTGACCTTCCACGAACTCGTTTCCTCTACATAGTCAACATGCACTTCACGCAATCCAAGTGACTGAATGAACTGCTCAACGTATGCGGGCTTGAGCCACGATGTCCCAAGCCCTACACTGATCTCACCGATCTCAACATCTTGCGGAAGCACCGTCATGAGCGCATCCCGATTTTTCTGCGCACGCTCCAGCCTCATATCCCACAGCTCCGTTTGTTCGTCATGGTGTGCTGCCATGCGTATATTATGCTCCGAGGCTGCTTGCTCATACAGTTCCACCAACTCCGTGTGCTGCGGCTTCTCGCCTTTGGATTCACACGAAACAAGATACTGCTGTGCAGTATCTATCATGTGGAGCATCGAAAGCCTCCGCACAGGATCGTGCAAATCCTCTATGAACGTACGCCTATTTGTGCTGGAAGACTGCTCCGGATGCTGCTCCTGATACAAATCAAAGGCATATGTCACATCAGTGAATACCCCGCTGCTTCTGTGCGTGAAAAATTTCGGATCACGACGCAGAAGCTGAAAGCCGAGCGCACGATCATTCCTCAGAGATTCTGGAATCCAGTCGGCATGCCAGCCAAATCCTCCATCCAGATCGTACATGGCATGGAGCGCATAGCGTGCTACGCTCGTACGCCACTCCGGATATTTCGTTTGGTCGATGTTTTCCACATAGGCGCGAAAATCAGCACGCATCTGGGAGCGTCCCCTTTGCCGAATCTGTTGCAGTATATCTCGCAGCCCTTCTTCCATTTCGTTCTGCGGCTCCGGCATCGCTTTCGGAAGTCCATCCACAAGCTCAGCGTGCTGTTCGGGATAATACGTCTGTGCAAGATAACTGTCGCGTTCCCCGCGAATCTGTGCCGTCAGTTCGTCAATGTCATCTATTTTGGTGCGAATATTGCCAGACAGATACTCATCTGCCTGTATGTAGGTTTTCGTATGGTCGTCAAAATACAGATGTGTAAATTCAAGCTCATCCGTAATCTCGCGTACAGGGATTCCGCAGAGTTTACTCATATACGCAAGATCGACTTCGCCTTTTTGTTGGATTGAGATCACGAGTGCATCTTCCGGCGTATCTGCGTGCTCCGGGCGTGCTTCCGGCAGAATTGTCCGCTCCGTAAAAATATCCGCTTTGGCGACAAAGTTCCCCTTGGCATCCTTAATCTCATACGCGCGTATGAAGTTGTACCCCGGATCGGCATAGAACACATTCGCAAGTGTCCGATCTCCCGCAATATGCCCGTAGCTCTTGACATGGCTCTCATAGAGATCATTCAGCGCCTTCTGCGCTTGTCGCAGCTCCTCATTCGATCCGTCACGCTGCTGCACCTCAAGGACGTTGTGCCCTGCGTCACGCAGATGGACTGCCGAAATCACCCGCGCTCTCGTTTTTTCATCCAGCTCTGGCGTGGATTCCACTCCCTGTGTATCAATAAACACCAGCTCGCCCGCAACAATGTAAAATCCCATTGCCCGCGCATCCGGTGCTTTTGCCTGTACGGGCAGCGGAAGTGCCGTCTCACCGGGAAGATATACGCTGTTTTGGGGGATTTCCTTAAACACATCGACAATCTTCTCTTTGAGATTGTCCGTGTCCGAAACAACGGAAAGCTCTATCCCATAACGCCCGTTCCGCTCCTCCCATGTACCGAGCACATGATCCTGATAATGCTGAGAAAAATATTCGTTGACGGCATGACGTGTCGCAAGAGGAGTTCCCTTGAGACGCTCGACTTGCCGCGAAGATTTCCACCAATACGCATCATTCACAACGCGCGTATGCGTTTCGATTGGGGTACGTTCACCCCCTTTTTTCCGAAAAATGAGGATGTCCGACGTAACGGATGCGCCGGCTCCTTCAAAAGTTGTGCTAGGCAGACGCATCGCTGTGACAAGATCAGCACGTTCAGCGAGTTCCGCTCTCGTGCGCTCACTCAGCTTGTCCATCGTTCCGCTGGATGTAATGGCAGCAACAAGCCCGCCGGAACGGACTTCATCGATCATCTTCATGAGGAAGTAGTCATGCGGCAGAAGAGCCGCACCGCCGTATTTGGGATCGCCCGTAATCGGCGTATCTCCGAACGGTACGTTCCCAACGGCAAGATCAAAGCTGCCATCCGCGAAGCGCGTTGTTTCAAAGCCCTGTGGTGCCACGTTCACATCCGGATGCGCAGCGGCAGCGATGCGAGCGGAAAGAGAATCCAGCTCTACCCCGCAAATATTGCTCTCTGACCGTATGTCATCCGGCATCGCAGAGAAGAATCTTCCCGCGCCGCATGACGGCTCAAGAATATTCCCGTGTGTAAAGCCGATGTGCCGCAGCCCCTCGTAGATGGCTTCGGCAATCTCCGGCGGGGTGTAGTAGGCATCCAGAATACTGCTGCGTGCCGAACGATATTCTTCGTTCGTCAGATATTTTTGCAGCGCATCATATTCATTTGCCCAAGCCTTATTGGCAGGGTCAAACGCCTCAGAAAGCCCTCCAAACCCGCTGTAGGATTGGAGAAGACGCTGTTCTTCAGGGGTTGCTGCACGTCCCTCACGCTCCACATTTTTGAGCGCCAAAATAGCGGCAAGGTTACGCTGAAAGACTGCCCTCTTGCCGCTCGTCGTACTCATATCTGCTTCGTAGTCAATACTCGAAAGATCAATAGCGGGAGAATCGTTCCCCTCGTCTAGTTGGATAGGTCTGCCGTCAAGGTCTCTGTGATCTGTGCTTCGATCATCCGGCTGCGCCGAATCTCCTCCAGCCCCTTGAGATCCTGCCCCAGAATCTGCCGCTCCTCCTCCTGTTGGTACATCGTCCGATAGCGCGTCTCCGTCTCCTGCTGTATCTGCTGCAGATGCTGCGCCGCTTCTCCCGTCTGCAACATCCGCAGCCACTCCTCCGGTCGATACGATTGGAGATACGCCCTCCGAATCTGCGCCCACCGTCCCGCTGTGAACGGTTTCTCGTCCGTCTGCGCCGCTTCCTCCATCTGTTCCTGCCGAATCGCCCGCTGCACTCCCGCGTCGATCGTCACCTGATTCAGCTGTTCGAACTGCGCTTCCGCCTCCGGAGACAGCCCCTCCACCTGATACAGGTACATCATCTCCCCATACTGCTCCATCAGATTGAAGATCTCTGCGTTCTCCTGCTCGATCTTCTCGCGCAGATGCTGCTCCATCCGCAGATGCTCCGTCAGAAGCATCATCTCTCTCTCCGAAAATGCCCTCATATTCGCTTACCGTCCTTTCTTCATCCCGCTGTTCACGCGCACGGATTTCCTTTGCGAGCGGGTCAAGAACCGTCATTGCAGCTCTTTGAATGTCTCCTAAAAGATGCTCTGCATCTACATTCTCATACGGTGCAAGGATGAGTGACAGTCCTATATGCTCCTCGGCATCCATCCCCAGACGCTCAAGAACCAGATAAGTTGCCCCCAAAATCTCGAGTTCTCCAAAGCCCTGTTCTTTCAAACGAGACATTCCATCAACAACAATATCTTCTACAGGTTTCTCTGTTTCCGCACCGAAAACCTTTCGCAACGCATCCGTATCTTTCTCTGCGTCAAATGTCCAAACAAGACGCCGAAACTGCGGGCTTTCTGCATTCTGCGTCTCGCTCAGATCATAGACGTAAGAAACACTGCTGCCGTCCTCATTCAGCACAGGAACACCCTCTGCCCCCTCCTGCAGTCGTGCACCAAGACGCTGCCATAGTGCCTCATCCGCGTATGCACGCCCCGCAGCGGGCGCGTGGAAAAAGAGTGCAATCTGCCGTTCAATCGGCTGCCTGTAATGTGCAGCCATTGAACCAAGAAAGTCACGAAAGCGGTTTTTGTTGTGGCGCAGCTCGTTTAAGAATCGTTCCTTCTCATCGATGAGTGTACGTACCGTTACCATCTGCGTGCCTCCTGTCATACATTTGTCTCTATTGTAAAGTCATGCAGAATGAAAAAACTGCACATTTTTCTAAGTGCATGGATTTACCACCGGACATCATGTATAATTTTGATAGATAGGATAGGCAGAGAAGGAGGGCTTTCTATGCAGGTAAATAGCAATGCAATTCATGTGAATCCCGATCGTCCGGAATTTATCGGAGGCGAGGTTATCACGCAAGATCAGGCGGTCGATATGTTCGGTCATGACTTCGGATTTCCAAACACCTACGCAGCGCATGAGATTCCAAGCGACGACGAGATTGCGGAAATGATTGAAGAACAGGCGCAGCAATGGGCACCGGAGATCAAAGAAACGCACTGAAAAACACCTGCTTGCGGGAGATTCCCGTAAGCAGGTGTTTTTTGTGCTGTCTTGTTATATGTCAGCGTATTTGTCGGTGAGAAGAATCTTTTGAACAATCCCCTTCTGATCTACTTGCAGGACAAGGAAACGTATCCCTTCCTTTCCATTGGAAAGAGTAACACCAAATCCGTCAAGTGGTGATACATACTTTTTTTCACCAGATTTATCAGATGGTTGTTCCTTCAAGTTGTTAAATATCTGCTGCACATCCGCAATCTTCATGCCGACGTGGATGCCGGAGGGCATAACGAGTGCACCGTTCGTACTCTCGATGGTCTGAACAAGAGGATTCCATGCACCATCTTCCATGATGTTGTAGGTGATGACAAATCCCTGCCCGTAATAATCAACCAGATATGCAGGGTGATTATAGTTGCCTATCCGTATTGTTTTTTCGCTGTCCGGCTCACCGTAGATGCTTCGTACATAGCTGAGATCATTGCCGGGAGCAA